>Ga0182004_10001162_pt1 | contig 18696 bp, 24 predicted proteins | sample Sormic07211540_1_FD_120479 | JGI IMG/M metagenome (GOLD analysis project Ga0182004, IMG submission 120479) | Endophyte microbial communities from Sorghum bicolor roots, Mead, Nebraska, USA - 072115-40_1 MetaG | ecosystem: Host-associated > Plants > Roots > Unclassified | place: USA: Nebraska...
AATACCATGGTTTGCAAAATAGTTCGGTTTTGGAGAAGCGTTATGAAGTGGTTGGATGCAAGAAACCTTTTAATTTTGAAAATTATGTTGCTAAAACTGTTGTCTCCACTCTAATCTTTTTTTTCTCTTAACCATGATTTTGCACGTTTATGGAATCTAAAACTGTAGTTTCTTGATAATACAGCATCCATACAAGGCCTTATTCATTTGTGATGCGATGACATTATTGCAGGGCAGCACGGCCGGGGTCTCAGCAGATTGTCATCCAAGGTCCTATTACAAGATCAGGGAGCTTTGGTACTTGCAGTTATACACGCTGTTAAGCAATGTACGGCTTCTCCATCTCTGGTTGTAGATTTAACCCAGTGGTGTTGGGCAAGTGACGAGTGCGTAGGCAGAGAAAAGCCGGGAGCTGTTTAGATTATACTCTCTCTATTCCAAATTTTAAGTTATTCTAAGAATCTTGGAAAGACAAAGCATCTCAAGTTTGACCAAATTATAGAAATAATTATAAAGATATATGAAATTAAATAGATGTATTATGAAAATGTAATTAATGAAGAACCTAATGATACTTATATCATAAGTATTATTATCTTATTATATAAGTTTGATCAAACTTGAGATGCTTTGACTTTTTAAGATTCTTAGAAGGCCTTATAAATTGAGATGGAGGGAGTATTATATTACATGCTGACTATAAGATTACATGTGTATAATATCAGAAAACCTTTAATCTTGTTGTGTATGTATAAGTAGTATTCTGGTGTTTTGACATGTGTTTTTCCCTTTTTTCCAGTTCTTTATTTCACAAGACTTGTGTTGGACGAAATTAGGACAGGAATGCTATATGCTGCCTGCGGCAGTGCCCAACTAGGAAGATGCGCTCCGGATGTTCCATTCCATCTGGCCTGGTTGATTTGACGGTGTCCAACCGAGGCCGACACGGTAGCTTTTCGTTTGTATTTGACAAATATTATCCAATTATGGACTAACTAGGCTCAAAAGATTCGTCTCGTCAATTTCGACCAAACTGTGTAATTAGTTTTTATTTTTATCTATATTTAATACTTCATGCATGTGTCTAAAGATTCGATGTGACGAGAAATCTGAAAAATTTTGCAAAATTTTTTGGGAACTACACAAGGCCTGAGCAATGTTGTCTGGAAGATGAAAGTGACGCTTGGTGGAACCAGAGTTTGCAAAATCCATGACGATGGTGAAGAAGATGAAGAAGGCACCTGGTCCTGCCCCCCGCCCCGAATGATCCATTGTCAACGCCACCGGTCATCACCAGTGAATTCGCCACGGGCGTCCGCCCTCATCACAAACCAAAACAAAAAAGGGAAAAAATCACGAGTGGATCTCCATCTCCTTCCCTTTGAACATTCCATCATAAACCGTCCGTACCGGAATCTTTGGCTTCCGACTGGATCCGCGCCGCGCGCCGCTTGTTCGACGCAATTCCCTCCCAGCTACAACCTGCCGCCGCCGCCGGGGTGGCCGATGGATGACTGATTGCCGCCGCCGCCGCCGCCTAGTGCCCCGGCCATGTCGCTGGCCTGCGGCCTGCCGCTGCTCGAGTGCGTCTACTGCCTCGCCTGCGCGCGCTGGGCATGGAAGCGCTGCCTCCACAGCGGCGAGGTCGACAGCGCCACCTGGGGCCTCGCCACCGCCGCCGACTTCGAGCCCGTGCCGCGCATGTGCCGCCTCGTCATGGCCAACTACGAGCCCGACCTCTCCCCCTCCGCGCCGCTCCTCTTCGCGCCGCCCGGGCCCGGCGGCTACGGCATCGACCCCGCATGCGTCCTCCGCCGCCGGACCTACGCCGACACCCGCGGCCGCGTCACGCCCTACCTCCTCTACCTCGACCACGCCCACGCCGACATCGTCCTCGCGCTCCGCGGCCTCAACCTCGCCAAGGAGTCCGACTACGCGCTCCTCCTCGACAACCGCCTCGGCAAGCGCCGCTTCGACGGCGGCTACGTCCACAACGGCCTCCTCAGGGCCGCCGCCTGGGTGCTCGACGCCGAGTGCGACCTCCTTAGGGAACTACTCGAGAGGTACCCCGACTACACGCTCACCTTCACGGGTCATTCGCTGGGCGCCGGCATCGCAGCCATGCTCACCATGGTCCTCGTGCTCAACCTCGACAAGCTTGGCAACGTCGACAGGACCCGCACGCGCTGCTACGCCATAGCGCCGGCCAGGTGCATGTCGCTAAATCTCGCCGTCAGATACGCCGACGTTATTAACTCGGTCGTCCTTCAGGTCACCGTCACTCACTCAGGTTTCAGGTTTCTTAATTATGTACACTAATAACTACTACCTTCTGGTTTCAACCATTATCCATCTTTCTTTCCCTCCCAATGACAGGACGACTTCTTGCCGCGGACGGCTACTCCTCTTGAAGACATTTTCAAGTCCATCCTCTGGTACATTATATAACTTTGTTCTTTTCTTGACTATGAACAAATGATTTGCATGTTTTCGTGTCTAATCATCTAGTGCTGAAAAGGTTTTGTTTCCCAAGTTGTTATGCATAATCCCAGTTGCTCTATTTGTTTATGAACAAATTACTCCACTTGTCAAAAATCAGAAACTGTATATCTGTTTCAGGATATATGATATCATCAGTTAGTGAACATCACATCTTTATTTAGTGCTCTGCAAGTCAGTCCTGTGAGCTGTGTACACTGAGGATTCTTTATTATAGCTGAGGCCTGAGGGTGTTTATCTTAATTTCTGATTTTTCAGTTTATGTTTCTGCTAGCTCTGTTGCAGCTGTGATGCGTTTGCTGCTTACTGGGCTCAAGCAAGTTTGACATTAAGCTATCTTCTCTTCTTGGACAGCTTGCCATGCCTCCTAGGTTTGAGATGTTTGAGAGATACATGTATACCCGAAGACGCCTTGCTAAAGGATCCAAGGAGGCTTTATGCACCAGGCCGGATTTATCACATAGTGGAAAGAAGAATGTGCAGGTACCCTTTCCTCATTTGGTATTCTAGAATGCAAGAAACATCATGTGGCCCTTTGCGTATTTATGGAGGTGTTCTTAAAATTGTCAGAAATAGAGAACAGGTTATGCTAGTAGTTTAAAATATTCGATAGTATCATTTTAAGAGAACCATGACCTCTTTATTTTGCCAATATGTAGTTCAACTATCACCATTGACTGTTATAAAGAAAAACTATCACCATTGACTATTACAAAAAAAAAAATATCACCATTGACTGTAAACCCATACTGATACTGCTGGGTACACCATTGATATTGAACTTTCCTAGCTGTTTTACATTTCTTGGTCAGAGTGCTGGGCATTGCTAATGATGGTGTCCAATATTTCTGACCACAAACTGAATTTCTTGAAACGCACAGGTGCGGGAGATATCCACCTGTAGTCAAAACAGCTGTGCCGGTGGATGGTAGATTTGAGCACATAGTTCTTTCCTGCAATGCCACAGCGGACCATGCCATTATTTGGATTGAGAGGGAGGCCCAGAAGGCTTTGGATGTGAGTTGCTTTTAGCCTTATATGCTTCTACTCAGGCTTACTTTCTATTCTTTGTCTGTAGCCTTTTTCTTTGGTACTGATAAGTCAACCTCCTTGCATATCACTGTTTTATTCGTTCTTAACTGTGCATATTGACGATATGGGATCACGTGCGGACGTGTAGGGAATCTTTTAGATTCTATTCTTAGCATTATAGAACCTAGAAATGTTAAAATACAAGAACATTTGAAGAACTAACTCAACTAAGGTAGTGATGATAAAAATCTTGTCCAAAATACAGTTACACGTTTGTTACATGTGTTGGAATTGTGATCTCCCGGCTAATTCTTTAGTCAGTAAGGGAAAGGGGTGGAACAGGGTGGAAACACCCCGAACCATCCCGTTTGCCCAAGTCAGCAATCGAAAGGGTTGGAAAGACCCCCGAACGATCTCTACCAGCCTAATAGATGTCGGCCCCCTATTGTGGAGCGATAATATTGGGGAAAGGTCCCACAAGGACCGGAACTAAGACCTAAGCCCATCTCCCTGTTCTACCGATTAAGGACCATGCTCAAACATCGGAAGGATTGAGACAAGCCCTAGAAACAAGAACAGAGATAAAGAAATGAAAAAAAAAGAAGAGATGGGAAGCTCATATGGTGAAGGTATGTGCATGGATCTCATCTCATGTTGTGGTTCTATCTTTAAGCTAGATGATCGAACAAAACAAGCAAGATGCATTTGTCGTGCGGTCCTCTACTTGAGTTCGTTAGGTGGCTCTAGTAGTATTCCTTAGGTCCTAGGTTCGACTCCCATGACCTAAGTTGGTTAGGTGGCTCTAGTAGCATTCTTTAGGTCCTGGGTTGACTCCCCATGGGGAGTGAATTTCAGGTTGGGGTTTAAAAAATCTCCTTGTCTATCCCACGTCAAAGCACAAGTCTAAGATTCGGCTCCGGTTGTGGGCTATCTTACCCTTGCAGGTCGAGTTTTTTTAGATGCAGTTGTCGTCCAAAGCACAAGTCTTAGGTTCGGTTGTCTTAACCCCATGGGTCGAGTTTTTTTAGATGCAGTTGTCACCTTTAGAATTGTTCATGTTTGGAAATGGAGTTGTTGAATATGAATGTAGACATAGGATGATTTGTTCACCAAGCAGATAAAATCGTACAAATGGGTGCAAAAGTTACCTGCTTCTCTGATTTTTTCTTTCCCGTGCTTATTACGTGATTCCACCGCTGGTGTGCAGCTGATGCTGGAGGAGGAGGACACGATGGCAGTGCCATCCGAGCAGCAGATGGAGCGGAACGAAACCCTGCAGAAGGAGCACGTGGAGGAGCACAGGGCCGCTCTGCGCCGGGCTGTCACGCTGTCAGTGCCAGACGCGCGGGGACCATCGCCGTATGGTACGTTTGACGAAGTCGAGCAGCATCACCACCAGCCGGAGAGGAGCGAGAGCTTCCCGCCGGCAGGGCCCAGGCAGCGCATGAGCTGGAACGACCTGATCGAGCGGGTGTTCGACAAAGACGAGGACGGCCATATCGTGCTGCGCAGCTCAGTTCTTCTCTGAAGAGCGCAGCCTCCCGGCCTCACTTGGGCCGTTGTAAATTCCTTTGGTCTTGCAATTGTGCTGCCGGCTGCCTCTCTCCCAGCAGAAGCCCCCATTTTCTTGTGTTATTGGCTGTTTAGTGTCATTTATTCATAGAAGAGAATTTTTTTTGTTCAGTGTCACTTATTCATAGAAGAGAATGTTTTGTCTTGTATGCGCGGCTCATATAGACATGAGCTGATCAGCTGCGAAGACAAGTTTTGTGAATAATCAAGGTGAAAGTAGGTCAATTTTGGCATCATTTTCCTGCTGATCTTGGTATGTAAATGTAGGATCCAAACTCCTATGTTACACAGATACTCTAATGGGGTGACGTATCCGTATCCGATACTCGTCGGATACACGAATATGGATACTCAGATACACCATTTTAGTGGGTTTTCTTTTGAGGAAATGTGTATCCGCGTATCCGATACGTATTGTATCGGATACTCGTACCCGTACTCGTGTAACATAGCCAAACTCAGTCTGCATTGCTGAACATCAGTGCACGCCAGACAGTACGATCGAGACACTTATTCCCGTTTTGTCCCATGCGTATCCGCAGTCATTTGAACTTAAAATTTTGGATATTTGACACTCGAGATATGGAGATGGAGATGGGCAGAATGCCTTAGTTTTCAGATTTCACACCCAGATCTGCGTAGCCTAGCCCCATGGCCATGAGATGCAAGGCACATATGGAGTAGATTGTTTGCTCTTGGTGTGGAGCCGCCGGAGACAAAAGGATGTGAATTCACTATTTATCCGCAACTCAACTAAACCCACTGGTCTTCCTTCTTGAAGACTAGAGTATATGCAAATAGGCTTTACAAATTGAGCAGCAACCAGCGAGTTCTACATTTAACAGCTCAAAAATCAGCTGATACTACTCCCTAAAATAAAAAGGAAAAGGAGAGAAAAAATGTAAGCCATAAGGCCGGAGCCAATCAGTCACTTGTAAGGCCGGAGCCAATCAGTCACTTGTATATGTGTATGTAATATGCTACCAATCTATACTTGCAGATCAAGAACCGCCTCACCTGCAAACATGTAGCACGAGAAGGTCAACATGGGATTAACAGGCGCTAAAAGGGGGATAGCCGTCAGACTACTCCAGTGGCCGGTACATCTTACCATGCATTCTCTTGACGAAGCGCTCAAATTCAAAAAAGTTGGGTCTTTCAAACAGAACATTGCTAAGCCTTAGATAGGTGAAACCAAACAGATGCCGTCCATCTGGGTCATTCAGTGGTTTGGCATTCTCCAAAATCTTGTTGAATCCATCCCTATCATAGCAAGGTAGAGCGTTCTCACTAGCCACTTGTATACCAGCATCCCAAGCAGCATTTAGCACCTGAAAAACAATGCACCCAATTTATTAAACACTAACACATCCTCAATCCGTTCCAGAAAAAAATATGGTGCTGTACTGAGTGCCAACTACTCATTCAGAGAAAACCTACCAAATAGTAACATGTGTTTGCTCACTAGGGAATACAAAACACCAGCTAGTATGCTGTTTCTAAGAAATGCAAAACATGCAACGGAACAATGGATCCATACCTGCCATACTAGGCCCTCTGGATCTGCAAATGCCTCAGGGTATACCTCATGTTGATCCATAGTGCGCAATTCAACACATGTAAAGTTCAAAGCAGCATCATATTTCTTCAATACTGCAGCAATTGGAGCATAGCCATCACGGTTACATGGGTTGTAAAATCCGGCGGTCAATTCAGCAGCATGACTGGCAGTTTTGTACCACCAGTGCACCCCAGAGACCTGTAAGTATCACAAAAGTGGTTAGTGCTATACAGTCATTTCTTGTGATTTGGATATAAATGATAAAGAATAAGTTTGTTCTGACACTTATAAGAGCAAGTTCCCAGAAACAAGAAAAAATGCCCACAATTCAACCATCAAAATACTGAAATTGGCTTTGGACAAATAACAAAGACAACTGACCTTAACAGCAATGTTTGAACCCTCAAAAGCCAACCTTGCTAACATCAGTACACGGTCTGCATGATCTACCAACGTCTGGGAGTACCAGCTGAGGAAAAACCGGCCATAGTAGCTATCATAATCTCCTCCATCACAAAAAAATCCAGTGAGATTTGGTTCAGAATTATAATGGCCAGCATTGTCAGGCCCTCTTGCCCATATGGTATGCCCTCGTGCTTCTGCAGCCTTTCTCAAACTTTTCTGTAAGTACCTGTCATAGCACTGGAGCAAAATACATTAGCAATTGTCTATTATATACCAATAGATAGGTATTGAGTCCTGAGACAGTGAAAATAATGCAACTAAGCAAGTGTAATACAAAGAACAAAGTGTGAGGATTTACCTGAAATTCTCCAATGCCAGGGTATTTCCAGCCATGTTTTGCTGGATAAGATGGATATCGCAGCTCTCCACAAGCCCCTAGTCCAATCTCAATTTCTGAGATAATCCCATCCTCAAAATACTCATCGAATTCTACTCGGAAGCTTCTCATGAAATCAAAATATACCTACGTTGATATATAGGAATGAAACAATTACACACAATTGACCATCCAACTTCCAACAAAAATGAATTGAAATGTTTGAACATAGAGAACAGGCATTGTTGTAGCATAACAAAATAGTCTCGTCATACACACACATCAAAGTACTAGACATGACAATGTATACATTCATGTGAAGCCACCCTCTGCTTCAGGTTCTAGTTATCGCCCAGACCAGCAGTAACAGAACTTGCTCAAGGAGACAAGTGGAAATCAATAGGATGATAAGCTGTGTGGATGCAGTGAAAATGTGAAATGACTGCGGCCCATTAGCCTTGTACTCCTAGCCTAACTTGTAATAGTACCACATTGTAACTTGTAGATGTACTGCAAGCCTTCCTGGCTATATAATGAACGTCCCCCCCCCCCCCCCTAGTTAGGGTGTGCGGTGTTTCTCTACATGAGCCTCACCTTGCGATGCTCAAGCGTGTCCTGCGGTATGTCAAGGGCACCCTGTCCACCGGGTTTCACATCGGCACAGGTAGCATCACCAGCTTGACCGCCTACTCCGATGCTGATTGAGCTGGTTGTCTGTTTGAATAAGTCCTGAGCATCTAATTGTAGAAGGCAGCAGCCATTAGAGGCAAGCCACAGATTGCGGCATGGCCCAGGAGGTTGGGATGGCAACCTCTGATCACGAGTATGCCGGGATTAGCTGGTTCTTTTGTGTCCTTGTAACACAGCATGTAATTCCCTTATATAGTGAATACAATCAACAGAAAACGCTGCCGCTTGCAGCACCAAAGCTCCTGTGTCCAGATAGCGTGTGTGTGTTCTTCTTCCATCTCTTTTCAGAGTCCGGAATTCTAACACTTGGTACCGGAGCCTGTTTCTCACCGTCGCCATGTCGTCAAAATCTCCTGCCAAGAAGCCTGAGATTGGTGATGCCTTTGGTGATGGTGAGAAGAAGGTCTGGCCGTCACGTTCGCCGAAACGGGGACGTTCCCACAGCCGCCGTCGCTGACCGTCGCGCGCTGGATTGCGCGTCGTCGAGCGCGTCATCGAGTGGTCATCTGCGAACGTATCCTGGCTGATGCTCTCCCGGACTAATTACCCGGAGTGGGCCTTGGTCATGGAGGTGAACTTCTAGACTCTTCGAGTCTTGGACGCCGTCGACATCGGGATCGACGACGATCCGGACGAAGACGAATACCACGCTGATCGTCAGGCGATGGCAGGACTCCTGCGCTCAGTCCCATCTGAGCTCTGGAGCACTCTCGCCAGGAAAAGGACCGTGAAGGAGGCGTGGAACGCGGTCAAGATCCTGCGGATCGGCGACGAGCGCGCGCGCGTTGCTAGCGCGCAGCAGCTTCGCCGAGAATTCGGCATCCTCTTCTTCAAGGAAGGCGAGAGCGTCACCGAGTTCGGCATCCGCATCACGACGCTGGCCACCAACCTCCGCACCCTCGGCGACAACATCACCGACGCCGAAGTGGTAAAGAAGTTGTTGCAGGTGGTACCGGAACGGTTGGCCCAAGCAGCGGTGTCCCTCGAGATGTTCCTTGACCTGAACAAGGTGACAATCGAAGAGGTGATTGGTCGTCTCCGTGTGTTCGAGGAGCGCGCCAAGCCTGCACAGATCACGGACGCCATGGGGCGCCTGATGTTGTGCGAGGAAGACTGGGAAGCCCGCCGCAAGGAATGCCGCGAGCAGGAGAACTCCGGTGGCGGCTCGAACTCCAGCAACCGCGGCAAGCGTCAAGATCGCGGACGCAGACGGGGATCCACGTCGCGGAACGGCGAGAAGGCAAGAACACGTCCGCCGGGAACGGTGGTGGTGGGAAGCCACCGGCAGGCACCCTCTGCCTCAATTGCGGAAAGGGGGGCCATTGGGCAAAAGACTGTCGTGGCAAGAAGAAGAACTTGGCTCATGTCGCTGAAGCCCAAGAAGAAGAGCGAGCTCTGATGTATCTCGCGGCAGAGACAGAGGTAGTCACGTCGCCACGCTCGTGCCCACTTCCCACGTCGGCACAGCCTACCTTATCTTTGCAGGCTCCGATCCACATCCATGAGCGCAAGGTTCTCCATCTCAGCAGTGACGAGGAGAAGGAGGCGGTGGCCCCTTGCCGGTGGGTGCTTGATACCGGGGCGACGAACCACATGACGGGTTCGCGCCATCTCTTCGCCGAGCTTGACACCAGCGTCACTGGAACTGTGAGGTTCGGTGACGGATCAGTGGTCGACATCGAGGGGAAAGGGACCGTGCTCTTCGCCCTCAAATCCGGTGAACACCGCCGCCTCGACGGGGTCTACTACATACCGCGGCTCACGACAAACATTGTGAGTCTCGGGCAAATGGATGAGGAAGGCTTCAAGGTCGTCATCGAGGAAGGGATCCTACGTCTCTTCGACCTGCAGCGGCAACTACTCGCCAAGGTGCTGCGGTCACCAAACCGGCTCTACCTCCTCGACATGAACATCGCCGCTCCGGTGTGCCTCACTGCGCGCGTCAGGGATGTGGCGTGGTGTTGGCACGAGAGGTATGGCCACGTCAACTTCTAGGCACTTTGCAAGCTGGAACGCGGCAGCATGGTACGCGGACTGCCAGCGATCGATCATGTCGACCAAGTTTGCGAGGACTGCGTCCTGGCAAAACAAAAGAGGAAGTCGTTCCCCAAGGCCGCCAAGTACCGAGCTCAGGAGGAGCTCGAGCTGGTCCATGGAGACCTTTGTGGCCCGATCACGCCACACACACCGGCCGGAAACGCCTACTTCCTGCTGCTGATTGACGACATGAGCCGGTACATGTGGCTGACGCTGCTGCGTTCCAAGGCAGACCACAGACGCACCGGCGGCCATCATGACATTCCAGGCGCGAGTGGAACGTGAAACCGGCAAGAAGCTGAAGGTACTCCGGACCGACAATGGAGGTGAATTCACCTCTGTCATGTTTGGTGAATACTGTGCAGGAGAAGGGATACAGTGTCATCACTCGGCTCCATACACGCCACAACAAAATGGCGTGGTGGAACGCCGAAACCAGACGTGCACGAGGAGTGCCCGAACACTTCTGGCGGGAGGCAGTGCATACTGCTGTCTTTCACCTCAACCGGGCGCCCACCAGCGCGCTCGACGGCGAAACCCCTTACTAGGCGTGGTACGGGAAGAAGCCCTCCGTGTGTTCGGATGCGTGGCCCTCGGAAAACTCGACGATCGCGGGCGCAAGGTGGTCTTCATCGGCTACCAAGATGGGGCCAAGGCTTACCGCTTCTACGATCCAGTCGCCGAGCGCGTCCACGTCTCGCGCGACGCCGTCTTCGACGAGGGAGCGCGCTGGGACTGGGGAGGTGCCACAGACACCATCAGCGTGTACCCCTTCACCGTCGCGGAGGAGTACGAGCTACGGCGCCAACAAGTTGAGGGACCGGCCCCAGAGCCCGTCTCTCCCGAGGCGCGCACGCCAACTTCGTCGGCATTGACACCGCGCTCTGCGTCGGCCTCATCGGTGCCGTGCTCAGTGCCTCCGATGGCACCTAGCGCAACGGCGTCAGCACCCTCGACACCGCAGGCACCAGGGACTCGCATCGAGTTCGCAACGCCACTCACCACCGACCCCAACCTTGATGCTGACGATGACGAGGAAGCGGAGCACCGGTACCGGATGCTGGAAAACATCCTCGGCTCGGATGCAGCGCCTGGACTAGCGCACCACGACGCTGTTGAAGCCGAGCTCCACACTGTCAGTCATGCGGTGAGTGTGGAGGAGCCCAGATCAATCAAGGAGGCTGAGGCGGATCCTAACTGGGTCGGTGCGATGGAGGAAATGAAATCAATCCGTGACAATCAGACCTGGTCGCTGGTTGAACTCCCTAAAGGGCACCGTGCCATCGGCTTGAAATGGGTGTACAAGGTGAAGCGTGATGAGAAGGGCAACATCGCCAAGTATAAGGCACGCCTCGTCGCCAAAGGGTACGTACAACGTCCCAGTGTTGATTTTGAAGAGGTGTTCGCCCCGGTTGCCCGACTCGAGTCCGTGAGACTGGTGCTCGCCATAGCTGCTCATTTCGGGTGGGGCGTTCATCATATGGACATCAAGTCGGCGTTCTTGAACGGTGAGCTCCAGGAAGAAGTCTACGTCCATCAACCCCCAGGTTTCGTCGACGGCAAGCACAAGAACAAGGTGTTGCGCCTCCACAAGGGACTCTACGGACTCCGCCAAGCGCCGAGGGCGTGGAACCATAAGCTCGACGCCGAGCTGTTGGGCCTCGGGTTCACGCGCTGCGTGGATGAACATGGGATGTACACCCGGGGAAGAGGAGCTGAGCGCCTGATTGTAGGCGTGTATGTTGATGACCTCATCATCACGGGTGGTGATGCCGACGCCGTCAAGAAGTTCAAGGCGCAGATGCTGCGCACATTTCGCATGAGCGATCTCGGGCTTCTGTCCTACTATCTGGGGCTCGAGGTCACTCAAGGTGGACATGGCATCATACTACGACAAAGTGCCTACGCCACCAAGATCCCCGAGAAGGCCGGGTTGGCTGACTGCAACGCCAGTGCCACGCCCATGGAGATGAAGCTCAAGCTCCACAAGGAAGGCACAACGACGGCCGTCGACGCCACAGAGTACCGCAGCCTCATCGAGAGCTTGAGGTACCTGTGCAACTCCAGACCAGATCTGGCCTATTCGGTCGGGTACCTCAGCAGGTTCATGGAGGCACCGAGACAAGAGCACCTCGCCGCTGTAACGCGTGTGCTACGCTATGTTGCAGGCACAGTGCATTGGGGTGTGCACTACCGCCTGGCTGGAAGGAGTGAAACGCCGCCCAGACTGGTGGGATACTCCGACAACGACTTAGCGGGCGACGTCAATGATCGGAAGAGCACGAGCGGGCTCATCTTCTTCCTCGCTGGTGGTCCGATTGCTTGGCAATCGTCAAAGCAAAAGGTGGTCGCCTTGTCTTCCTGTGAGGCCGAGTACATAGCGGCTGCAGCAGCCGCGTGTGAAGCAGTTTGGCTGGCAAGATTGCTAGCTGAACTCACAGGAGGTGTGGTTCACGCAACCAAGCTCATGGTGGACAACAAGTCCGCCATCGCCTTGATGAAAAACCCTGTGCATCACGACCGGAGCAAACATATTGACGTGAAGTTTCACTTCATCCGGGAGTGCTGCGACAAAAAGCTGATCGACGTCGAGTTCGTCGGCACCGAACTGCAACTAGGTGACATGCTTACGAAAGCACTTGGGCGCACTCGGTTCATTGAGCTCCGCGGACACATCGGCATGAAGAAATTAGTCTAGCAGCTCTAGGACTTAGGAGGAGAATGTTTGAAAAAGTCCTGAGCATCTAATTGTAGAAGGCAGCAGCCATAAGAGGCAAGCCACAGATTGCGGCATAGCCCAGGAGGTTGGGATGGCAACATGTGATCACGAGTATGCCGGGATTAGCTGGTTCTTTTGTTTCCTTGTAACACGGCATGTAATTCCCTTATATAGTGAATACAATCAATAGAAAACGCTGCCACTTGCAGCACCAAAGCTCATGTGTCCAGATAGCGTGTGTGTGTTCTCCTTCCATCTCTTTTCAGAGTCCAGAATTCTAACACTGTCCAGACTCTCGGTGCTCCACTTCAGGCTACTATGTCTTCATCGGCGACAACTTAGTCTCTTGGTCCTCCAAACGACAGACTATGGTCTCTCGCTCGAGTGCGGAGGTTGAGTATCGTGTTGTTGCGCACGCTGTGGCTGAGACTTGTTGGCTTCGTCAGTTACTTCAGGAGCTCCATGCACCAATCTCATCGGCGACGATCGTCTACTGTGATAATGTCAGCGCTACCTACATGGCCCAGAATCCAGTTCATCATCGTCGCACGAAGCATATTGAGATAGATATTCACTTCATCCGTGAGAAGGTTGCTTTGGGACAGGTTTGGGTGCTCCATGTTCCATCGTCTCATCAGTTCGCGGACATTATGACCAAAGGGAGGTCCAGTCTTTGTGTTCGTGACAGTCCCGCTTAGACTAAGGGAGGGTGTTACAATATAATTATCACCGCCCATATTGGGCTTACGGCCCATTAGCCTTGTACTCCTAGCCTGACTTGTATTAGTACCACATTGTAACTTGTAAATGTACTGCAAGCCTTCTTGGCTATATAATGAAGGTCACCCCCTGGTTAGGGTGTGCAGTGTTTCTCTACAATGACTCCTGTGTCGCTTTGGGCTGCAAACTCTAGCACCTATGATGAATGTGCTTCTTCTGAGTACTGGTGGAACAGAGCCAATGATATGGTCGATGCACAATTGCAATGAGGCATAGATTTCCTCATTATCCTAGGGGCTTGGACACTTTGGAAACATAGGAATGAGGAATCAATGTGTCTTTGGTGACTTTGCTGGCAATATGGCTAAGCTGGCCTGCTACTTGCTGAGGAGGAGGCTCAGCTTTGGACAATATGGCTGGAGCGCGAGGGATCTCTTGTCGGGCAATGTTCCTAGTGACTATGTCATTCCAGGTTGTTTGTATTTGTAAGAAAAAGGCGTGTACTTAATTTTGTGAACCTATGGGTGTGCGTTGGTGTAATCCGGATTATTTACCCTTTCTCCTTTAAAATAATGATACACAATTCTCATGCGTGTTTGAGAAAAAAAAAAAGAAATGACTGTACCTCCACTGCTGTTCTGCCTTGCAGAACCCTTTCTTTATCAATTCCCCACGATAAGCACTCTGTATTACGTCTTCCTGCCCTGTCAGTAAAGTAGATATCCGGATTGCTCCTTCCAATCTCTATTACCCAATGTGGGAGAGGAATGGATATATCATCTCCAACATTGCCACCACATTCATGAAACGACATGACGACCTAACAAATTTAATTTGTTAGTGAGATGTTACCAAAGGGTGTATTGAGATGTTAAGCCATCTTACCTGCAACTTGAGCTTGAGTTCCCTGATCATCTGAAAGAGGCGCCTGTAGCCAGTCCAATTGTACTCCTGCGGCCTGTGCGCCTCGACGTTCCCCCACCAGCAATCGACCATGACCCCATCCACTCCCGCTGCCTTGAGCACCCGCAGCTGGCCCACCAACTCGTCCGCGTCCACCACCTCGCCGTTGCCATTCACCACCCCAAGCTGCGAAAAACACGCTTCTGATTGGTATATGGAACACGATCGCGCAGGTCCAATCGACAGGAAATGGAAGAGATGGGTACTCACCGGGAGCATGACGTAGACCGGCACGTAGGGCGTGCCGGCGAAGTCCCGCTCCGGCGGGCGCGGCGCCACATCGGGCACCTGCAGCGGCAGAAAAGTCCGACAAGTGAGAGACAGATGAGCGAGCCAAGCGGGCGTTTAAAGCGAAAGGATGCGGCGGGAGTCGCCTGACCTGCTTGGCGACGGGGCCGTCTTCGGCGGCGGGGTCCATGGGGACGGGGACGGCGAGGAGGTGCGAGGAGTTCCCGTCGGGGACGTCGTCAGCCGGGGGTCGCGAAGCCGCGGTGGCGCGCGGGGGCGAGACGAGGAGGGCGGACGCGGGCGCGGGGCGGTGGGAGATGGGGCGCGCGGCGACGGGCGCGATGCCGCGGAGGGGGAACGCCGCGGAGGCCGGGATCGCGAGCGGGGTGGCGGAGGGCGGCGCGGCGGCGACCATCACGGGACGGGCCGGCTGGAGGAACACAGGAGGAGGAGGAGCACGCGTCAGCATTTGATCCGGATCAGGTGGCACCGAATTTGGGAGGGCCCCGGGAGAAGGAGGAGGCGGTGGCCTGGCCGGTGGTGGAGCGCGTCCTCGGGAGGCGGGAACGGGGGAGGAAAAGAGAAACGGGAGAAACCCAGCAAGCAATGGAAAGCCGTGAGCTCCGTGACGGCCCCTGCGGCTTCGTCCCTTTTGCTTGCTTGTCCACTTCTGTTCTACTACTACTACTACCCTTTTCCCGTCCCTTTGCGTGCGAATTACGATGGCCGATGGACGGTCCAGAAAAACAACATAACGCGAATTTGATAACCTAAAAATAATACGGTGGTAATTCTTTTCTCTGCTTTTGCTATTTTCGCATAATACGGTATTCCAGGATTTTCACATAGTCCTGGCCGGGGTTCGAAAGGACCTTAACAGTTGACACCTAGGCAAGGGGATCAAACGTACAAATATTACGTGTATTATATTATTATATTTAATTTTTTAAAGGTTTAATTATTATTAAATTTGGTCGACCATTCTATTCCCCCTGCAGTTTTGAGCATTTATTTATTTACTTATCCACTCTTTTGAAACCACAGAGTTTCATTTCATTTATGACATCATAAGTACAGTAGAGTATAACTACTCGCACACTGAGCTGAGCTCACTCTTTCTTTTTTTTTTTCGCCGTCCCCCCTCTTCTCTTCCCAGTTCGCATCGCAGAGGTGCCAGTTGGTTCCCTTTCTTCCCAATTGAGATACTGACAGACTCGGAAGGAAAGGAAAGGAGAGCAGGCAGAGAGAGAGAGAGCAAAGCAACCTGTGCAGCCACGGCGGCGGAGGAGGAGGACGAAGAGGGGAAGGTGGTGCCGTCGGGGAGGACGACCCATCCGGCCTCCCTGGCGAGCGCGGCGATCACCTCGTTGATGTCGGCGCGCGCCCGCAGGCTGTAGTTGCCGTGCTGGCGCAGGCCCGCCAGGATCCGCCCCGTGATCGCGCGCCGCTGCCGCTCCCGCATCTTGGTCCGCTCCTTCTCCTCGCGCGCGCGCCGCCGGTTCGGGGTCCCTCCGGCCCTGCCGCCGCCGCCGCCGGGCGTCGACACGACGGTGGCGGCGGCCGGGCTCCGGGGGTCCATGTAGTACCCGTCGTCGTCCTCCTCCTCCTCGTCGCCGTCTTCCTCCTCCTCCTTGACCCCCATCTCCTCGTCCTCGTCGTCGTCGGCCGGCCCCGCCTGCTGCATCCCGCCGGATCTCGCGCCGCCGCCGCGGGTGGTGATGCGGAAGAGGGGAACAGGAACAAGGGGGAGGAGAGGAAGAGGACTAGGGTCGCTCGCGCGTGCGAGGCGTGCGGCGGCGTGCTGCTGCTGGACCTGGGACTGGGAGGGTGATATGGTTGGCACGGTGGCCGCGTGGGGGCGACACGTGTGGGAGGATGGACGGCCGCGATGGCCAGGAGGCACGCACGCTTGGAGCGCCTCCGCATCGGCGGGGCGCCTCGGCTCGCCTTGCGCGCTCGGCCCTCTGGGAAGGAACGGGGAAGAAGGGATTGGCACCGCACATGGGGCGCATGTGATTGGGCGTGCCGCGCGCTGCTACCGTTACCCTTTCCCATCCCAGTCCCAGTGGGCGCCGCGCACGGCACACACATGTCATGTGCACGCACGCGCCTCTCCCCTTGCCACGCGCTCCCATTGACCATTGGCAATTGCCATACGTGCAGGTGAAGGCGTGCATCACCAGCGGCTGCTTCTCAGATCTCCGGCTTCTTCTTCTTCTTCTTACTGGGTGACTGTGCAAGCAGGGGGCAAAAGAGCCAAAGATCATGAGGTTTTTGATGCTGCGTTTCAGACATGGGTTGCTTTGCTGGCATTTGCTTGTCTTGTGCAGCTACTCTACTCTATTAGATGTTACCGCTGAAGAATGTCAATCGTTTATTCAGACATTCAGAGCAAAGATTAGCAATGGACAAACGTCATGCCGCCTTTCCTTTCCTGCTACATTGGCGTCTCCACGGAACAAGCATTAGCTCTGGATGTACCATTCCACACGATGCAGATCAGATACAGGAGAAGCAGCATAACTGCTACCTGGTATAGTGATATGCACTGAGAAGCAAATGTATATGCCCAATGCACAAACGAATCGAACACAGCAGACAATTTGCAGACTGAAGGTACAGCTTCTGTTGTTCACATCTCCACGGCACGATGCCTCTTTTTTTTTTTCTGAAAAACATACCACTGCTCTATCAGACAATTCTCGAGGGTAGATGTTTTCCAAAGAAACTAATAGCTCCATGCATAGGTTGCAACATTCTGACTTGAACAGAGTGGATACTTATTTGTCACGAACTAAGGGTTTGTTTAGATCCAAAAACTTTTTGGATTTTGACACTGTAGCTATTTCGTTTTTATTTGACAAACATTGTCTAATCATAGAGTAACTAGGCTTAAAAGATTTGTCTCGTGATTTACAGGTAAACTGTACAATTAGTTTTTTTTTATCTATATTTAATGTTTCATGTATGTGCCGCAAGATTTGATGTGATGGAGAATCTTGTAAAGTTTTGGGGTGCATCTAAACAAACTCCTTAATTTTTTTGCAAAATTGCTACAGTAATTCTTTTGTTTGTATGTGATAAATATTGTCCAACCATAGACTAACTAGGCTCAAAAGATTTGTCTCGTAAATTTCGACCAAACTGTACAATTAGTTTTTATTTTCGTCTATATTTAATACTTCATGCATGTGTCTAAAGATTCGATGTGATGGAGAATCTTGAAAAATTTTAGATTTTGGGATGGAAGTAAACAAGGCCTAAGCCAACGGTAAATCCTGAAACAAAGCAATTGTTCCAAAATACCAACAAGACAAAAGCGTGTGCTACATTTGATAGGAGCGGCAAGCAAAACTACACATGACAGAATATGCACCGATTATCGGATTCTTATTTTGCCACAGAAACCATGCCTTGCGCATCAGACATCGATCATTCCAGGAATGTCAGCGATTCATGTACGGGAATCAGATACTTCTTTCTTGCTGAGGCCTTGTTCAGTTCCTTACCAAAATGTTTTTTAGACACTGTAGTATTTTCGTTTGTTTGTGGTAATTATTGTCCAATTATGGACTAACTAGACTCATAAGATTCGTCTCGTAAATTTCGACCAAACTGTGCAATTAGTTTTTATTTTTGTTTATATTTAATACTCCATGCATGCGTCTAAAGATTCGATGTGACGGAGAATCTTGAAAAGTTTTTGGATTTTGGGTGGAAGTAAGGCCTTGTTTAGTTTTAAAAAATTTTGCAAAATTTTTCAGATTCCCCGTCACATCGAATCTTTAGACGTATGCATGGAGTATTAAATATAGGCGAAAATAAAAACTAATTGTACAGTTTGCTCGAAATTGACGAGACGAATCTTTTGAGCCTAGTTAGTCTATGATTGGA
>Ga0182004_10001163_pt1 | contig 18690 bp, 18 predicted proteins | sample Sormic07211540_1_FD_120479 | JGI IMG/M metagenome (GOLD analysis project Ga0182004, IMG submission 120479) | Endophyte microbial communities from Sorghum bicolor roots, Mead, Nebraska, USA - 072115-40_1 MetaG | ecosystem: Host-associated > Plants > Roots > Unclassified | place: USA: Nebraska...
ATTTTCATTTTATGATTTTTCTATAATTTATTATGATTTTTCAAAGATTTAGCGGAAATAAATAAAAAAGAAAAAGACAAAACCACCATCCAAAACCACTCTAGGGGTTATTTGACCGGTTTTATAGTTCGTGGGGTGAAGTAGTCCACCCTTAATGGTTTGGGGGGTTACGTAGACTTTTTCCAGCTATATTTCTATCAATTAGGAAGAATATAAAGAGGCTCTTGGAGTTACTCTGATTATTTTTGGATTATTGCCTATTCATCCTTTTAAGCATTGATGATCATTTCAAACATGAAAAGAAAAATGGTACAGATTTGGGAGAAAATTCTCATGACGTATTCATGTACGTGGATACATATAATAAAATTAATTAGAATATAATAAAAAGACCCCTACGCCAAGTTAGTGACAAAAAAGCAAGAAAATAATAAAAGGAGTTAGAGTAACTTCGACGGATATATTATTCATGTTATTTAGGCTATTTTTATATTTTCAAAGTAAAAATTAAAGTTCAGTAGGTGTGCTATATGGTTTGTTAAAATAGTAAGTTTGTTATTTCTAAATTTTTGCTTGTTATATATAGTATGTCGTCCTCACTAGCTATCTTATATAAAGGCTGTTGTAGAACTTTATGTTTTGAGTGAATTTTTTATTTTTCACGTTAGCTAAATCTTGCTCTTATAGAAGAAAAAAAGAGAGAGACGGGCCCAATAGCATGGAAGAACTGCTCTCCAGTCTCCACCTCTTCTCCGGTTCCCGTTGGCGACAGCTGTACGCCGGCGCCCCACTCCCAGCTGCCCTTGGCGGAGCGCCGCCGCCGGCCGCCCTACTCCGGCTGTTCAGGACGCTTTGCCGGCGAGCACCCCCACACCAGGTATGCGGTATGCTCGCCCCCCTCTCTTCTCATCCTCCTGTGCGAAACTGAGCATCCCAGCCCCAATCCAACCTATTTGCCTATCTTGATGTATTCGGATCTGATCTAATTACAGGTGTAAGTGTATGCATTCGATTTTTCTTAGCAAAAGTTATCGGGTGGTGTACATCGGCTGTAACACCCATGTTCTTTAATAATTGTTTTAAATTATTATTATGTAGTAATAAAACCGTCGGCTGTTTTCTTGGTAGCTTGAAATGGAATTTCTCCTGTACTGTACGTCACAGCTTGAGTATTTAACCGTTCCTTTGTCTTGCTAGAACAGTAGAACCACATGAATGGATCATATACTAGCTCGATTAGCCTCCACGATGTCAGTGTCGACGATGGACAGTCAGCTCTTGATAACAGCAGCAGAGCCTCTAGTCCTTTTGACATCCTGACTCCTCAAGGTACAGCCCTGTGAAGTCCGCTCAGTTTTGCTGCCATCTTTTCCGTCCTCCCTCCCATGATAGTGCTGTAACAGTGTGTGTCCCTCCTCGTTGCAGATGTTATTCCTATTGAAATGGCAAGGTCTAGATTCTTGGACCTCGTTGTCGATTATTTTATATGTGAGCATGTTATTGAGATGGTGGAATGCTGTGGCTCCGACTGCAGCCAGGTGGATGGCAAATCAAACAAGAGAAAGCAGCAGGAGGTTCGATACGAGGGTGACCCAAGGGTTGCTTTGCCGTTGATGTATATAGCAAACTTGTACGAAACCTTAGTGAGTGATGTCAATGTGCGTCTTGAGGCGTTGATTGGGTTCCATGAGAAAACTATAGGTCTAGCTCTTGAAGCTTCAGGTGGCTTGTACAGGAAACTGACTCAGAGGTTCCCAAAGAGAGGTATGATGGCTAATCATAAATATTTAATCCATACATGATTTTCTGATGTTGTGTTCTTAAATTTGATTCAATGTATATAGGCCACTGCAGCTTCAAGAGGAGGGAGTTAGCGACGTCTCATGCAACTAGGACAAAGTTTCCTGAACTTGTGGTACAAGAAGAAAAACGAGTTCGTTTTGTTGTAATTAATGGGTTGGCGATTGTAGAGAGGCCAGAAAATATGAGAGTGGAAGATGCGGAATGGTAAGACTTCTAATTCACACAATGTTAGCTGCTTAGCTTCCTTTGCTTGTAGCAAGGTTGGCCTGGTGTCTGCGGCCAGTATCTGAAAACTCCTTTATTAACCCTTTCTACAATGATTGTATTTGTGTTAGCTCAATTTGTGATAGTGGGGGTGGTTCAAGCAAACAAATTCTTCTAGTGTTTGCATATTATTCTCAAAATTGCTTATTCTTGTAACACGTGCAGACGTGCTACACTCAGACCAATTGTTACCTTGGATGGTACAAAATTCTGCAAAGAAAAAAAAATGTAAGGTAAAATGTGGATAGTTCTATATCACATTGAAAGCTATCTGCCTCCAAAGGGAAGGGGCTTAACTATGACAATCTATAGAATCAATTTCTTTGTTAAAGGTCATTCATTGAAAATAGATTGGCATGGCGTCTGCACCCGTAATATTTGCCATTTTGAATGCTATCAGTTTACGATGAATTTACAATAAGAATTCAGAAAACTATGTCAATAAAACAAAGTTCATTGAATTCAATTACAATTTCCTAGGAAAACCTACATTTTTTTTTTGTACCACTCTTGTTCTTGTGGTTGCATAATAAATCCTCTGATATGTAATAATGATTTTGTTTCCCCTTTCTTTATTGTAACAAAAAAATGTGAAGGTTCAAAAGATTGACTGGTCGAAGTGAAGTTGCTATTTGTTCAAGAGATTATAAATTCTATTCACCCCGGCATAAGATCAGGCGCTCCCCGCAGGCAGCATTTGACATCCCTGATACAAGTGTAAGTTGCATACTGGGCTTCACAGAATGTAAAAATGCAACCAAAATAGGTAATATACTTGCTTACAATATATTATTATTAACCCTCTATGATCTATTTAGGCTTTGGCAGAGGATGAGACCTCTTCATTGGTTTGTTCTTCAGGATTTCGCTCACCAAACGAGGTAAATTTTATGTTTTTGCATTCCCTCATGGTAATAACAAGTAGCTACTGCATTTTCAAAAAAAAAGTAGCTACATGTATTTGCTAATGATTTTGCCTGTTGCTCTCCTGGTCCTTCAGTTCTTGTTATCTTATTCTTGTTGTGGCATCATCAAGTAAATTCTTATATAAGTGACAGTAATCGGTGCCTTGATCTTGTTTATGTACTAATCCAATTTAACTCACTGACTAATACATAGCTTGCTCTGTTTCAGATACAAAATCAGCATCAGTCAACATCAAAGAGACCTATTGAACATCTAGAAAATCAACCTTTTTTACACCTTTTCCATCAAGCAGAGGATGATAGCATGCAGCAAGTACAACATTGTACTCAGTTCCCACCCATTCACCAATGTACGAGCAATCCACATCTATCAGATAACCCCCAACACCAGCAGCAGGCTTACTTATCTCAGCAGATATCTTGCTTGCAAGTTGGGCAAGGTCATCTTGGTGGACGCATGCATATTGTTGTGAGTAACCTTTTTCATTAGCATTGGCAACAGCTGCATGGTGCCTCATTTATCAATTCCTTTTTTTTTGTGTGTCTCATGATTTGTGCTCGAGCTTTAATTTTTCTCACAAAGACTCACATTTTGGCTTGGGCTTGGAGATCAATCTTGTATTTACATGCTATGGCTCAAAGTACTGAAGAAAATATTAGCAATTGAGCATAAGTTGTACTGTCCAAAATCCTCATTTTGGTGCATCCCGTTGTTGCAGGAGTTGCAGTAGATCCATAGCTGTATTGCCGTGCTAGCTAATGCTTACCTTATTTATTCATTGCCTTGATGGTATCTTTTTTATCTCAGCCAACCAGCCCAGCGAAGTTCTGCGATGAGTGTGGCTCCCCATATTTAAGGGCGACATCGAAGTTCTGCTCCGAGTGTGGCACCAAGAGGCTAGGGATGTGACTGACTTGATCAATGTGTATATGAATCTGATGTGTAGTAGTATTGTAGTCTTATGTATGATATAGTTAGTACTCCCTTGAAGCTGTGCGGGAAGTGTATCCTTGAGATGACTCAATAGAGAGTATGCAGCCACCTTTATTAACCATTTGCATTGCAGCCTCTAGCATCTGTAGTTCTTACCTTTACTTGAGCTCCAAGGTCATGCTTTGCCGTCATTCCCCATTTCTTCAGAAGAGTTTTACGTAGTACCTGGGTCTTGCGGTTGCATTCATCTTAATTTCTGATGTTTCTTGTGCTAAGGTTAGGATTGGTTTCATCAAAATCCTTTTGAAGATGGTAGATCTGTTTTGCATCCTCCTTTGAGGTTTCCATATTTTTTTTTGATCATGTAACACATCATGAATTAGACTTTAGTCTTTGGCAAATGGCCAGTTACAAGGTTTTGCATCCTCCTTTGAGGTTTCCATATTTTTTTTTTGATCATGTACCACATCATGAATTAGACTTTAGTCTTTGGCAAATCGCCAATTACAAGGTTCATTATATACAAAGGCACATGGCTCATTAACACATCTGAGCCGGACTCCAACACATAAGCTCCATGGACAACTAAAGCATCGGCCACCTTATTACATGATCTATTACAGAAAGAGACATCATAAAAAGAAAACTCTATTTGCATAATGTCTTGTATCTGAATTACCAGAGCACCAATAATGTTTTAATCTAAATTTATCGATTTGAGAGCATTAGCACGCACTATGGAATCTGTCTCCAAGATAATTCTTGACATTCCTAATCGAGCTGCATGGAGAACACTCTTGTAGGCCGCAATTGCTTCAGTATGCAAAGCTAAAGAAGCATAAGAAATGTTCCCAGTCCCAACCACAAAGCACCTCTCCATTCATGTTCCTCACCACAAATCTATAGCCTCCAATTCTCTTATTCGGATCAAAAGAACAATAAGAATTGATCTTATATACATCATCCTGTGGAGGATTCCATGAACATCCAACAACAACGGGTATCACTTTTCAAGATTATGTAACTTTTCAAATTCCACTAGATAGAATGATACAGAACCACAAACCTCAGTTGCATTCGCCATTTTTCCACCATCATTTATCTTGTTTCTTGCTGACCACCATCTCCAAAGAAAGACAAAAATTTGTATCTCAATGTTCATTTCTAATTCCCAAATCTTATTAATTACTTCTATTCCTGATCGGTAGTTCACCAGCTCAGATCTTATATCCTCCATATTCAAAAGATGCCAACACATCTTTACATGCTTATATTTGAAGAAGATGTGCCCACAATCTTCGTCTAGCCTTCTGCAAACAGGACAAAATTGTATCTAATTTCATCCCACGTATGGCCAAATTTCTTCAAGGAGGCTGTTATGTGCAAAACGCCATATTAACATTTTAACTTTGTTGGAATCTTTGATTTGCCAAATCTTACCAGAACTAGAAGCATACCTTCCTATAAGAGCATCTATTTTTTGCACAGAATGTATCATCCCTCATTCTGCAGGCCGGCATCTTTCAGTTTCAGTGCCTGCCACAAAGCTCCTTTGTTTACTTTTCACTTGTATAGAACAGGAGTAATTATAATTATGCAGTTTTTTTTGTTACCGAAATGATTTGCTAGTTTTTTGGCAGAAGAAATTAAAATTTGCCTTGTATAAGAGCTGGATACTATGGACTGTTTACTTTGCGAGTACTGCAGATACTGATGACACAAGCTTCTCTCTCTAGGCTAGATTGCTTGCTAAAAGAGAAAAAAAATTGGACGGCAGAAGAGGCCAATTATCAGGAGTATTGTTGGAGGTGGACATGGAGACTTTTATTTTAGATGAGAGAGAGAGAATGGTGCTCGTGCCGTGTGGAACTCGACTGACCGGATTGTTGATGGCGATGCTGTCTTCGAACTAATAAATAAATAAATAAATAAATTTAATCGTCCTGGCAGATTCTACTTGTAATAATGTACTGGTTTTTCGGTAATAATAAAATTGTTAGCTCGTTTATTAATCTTGATTGATTGATGGGGGCACCGACAAGAGAAAAAAAAGGGAGGCCGGCATAGATTCTTGACTTTGAACTGTTGCGTTGAGGCCTGCCACTACGCATCATTCCATCTCTTAAAAAAAACAACCTGGAGTACCTAATAATGCACTCTTTCTTTCTTTTTTCCCTCTTTGCTGCTGTTCCCTGATTTTGTATGGATGGGCAGATTCTTGTTTGCAGTTGAATAGCATTATGTACTGACTGTACACATATCAAGCTATGGATGAATGTTTACATTCACTGGTTTTGTATGAAAATTTTGTTTTACCTAAATCCCTTGACCCTTATTCATTGCTCTACGACTATTCATTACCTTGTGTAACAAAATTTCTTGACCCTATTATTATACTATAATAATTCCCCAAATTTTGCTGGTGGACATGGCCCCACCCCACCCTATGCTGTCCTCTGCCTTCCTCATGTTAAAATTTTTGATATTTTTGCATTTCTTTATTACAAAATAGTTGGTATTTTGCATTTTTGAATTAAACAACCTTTAAGGCTATCTCCACCAGCATACCCATTTGGGAACCCAAACCCAAAATGGGTCTCCAACGCAATACCTATAGCCTCCAACAGAGTACCCATATAGAAGACCCACTTTGGGTATCAGGAGAGACATAACCCAAATTTGGGTATCCTCTCTCCTCGAGACCTATTTTGCAGAGAGTGTTGTCTTTTAGGTCTTGTTGTTGGAGAAGACTAAAAATAGGTATGGAACTTTTTACCTGTAACGCTACCCAAAGGACAAATGGGTCTTGTATTTTGGGTGACGATTGTTGGAGATAGTCTAATGTTAGTAGTATGCATCAATTCACATGTATCTACAGTACCCATTTATTTATTTTTATTTGTATACAAATCTTATAATATATAATTTTTCTTATTTACAAATCGGTCCCGCCACCAACTAACCACTCATCACTTCCCCTGAGCTTGCCTTCCATTTCCATGGCGTCGGCCGATTCAGCTGAGTTGGCTCTAGCTCGGCGATTCGCCACCTGACGTGCCCGTCCTTGTCCGCCGTTTCTCCACTTCTCTCCTTGCCAAAAATAACGCACCTAGCATACCAGGACGGGACCAGGCAGCCGGCATCAGGGATCATCATTGATCTCATCGCATCGAAGCTGAGCCGTTCGTGACAGCGACAGATCCAAAAGCTAGGCTTTTGTAGCTTCTTCCTTCCTTTTTCCTTCCCTTGTTGCATTTGGAAGGAAGGTGGAGGTCCCCTTTTGATAGCAACAGCAACAGGGGGAGGAGAGGGGAGGGGAGGGGAGGGGTCGAGGGGAGGAAGGTGGTGGCCGGCGAGGTGGTGGCATTCGCTGTCGCCGCCACGTTTAGGCTCAATCGCCGCCTTTCTCTTCCTCTTCCTCCTTCCTGCTTGCCCGCCCCAACAACCTTCGTTCCCCACCTAAAGTACAGGTACGCCAATCCGTCCATCCCCTTTTCCCAATTTTGTTTTCTGTCAGATTTTCTCTTCTGTTTCTACATCTTTTCCTATTTCGGCTCCGTGTTGATTGTTGTTCAAGCAAGCCCCTTCTCCCGCTTCCCCCTCGATCTGATTAGATTGGGATAGATGATTCTCGCCTTTTTCTTTCCTGGACCTGATCAATATCATTTTGCTATACTTCCATGAATGATCCAAGGATTTTATACTTTTATGAAGCATTCTAGCATTAATTTCTTTTATGTACCTAATGGTGTCAACTCCCAAAGAAGGAAAAAAACGATTTCTTTCTGCAAAATCAGCGCCCCGATCAATAATTGATTACTTACTACTTAGTAGTAAATAAATTCCATGAATGAAACCAACCAGCGACCTTTTCATCTTGGCTGATCCGTGCAGAGCCTCCGAGCTCTTAGCTTATTTGGAAACCGATACGGCAAAGGAATTAGTGATTTATTTATTTTTGACGAAATGGAATCAGTGATTTGATCGTCAGATTCTGCTACTGTTTGCTTGAAATGATGGATTCCGTTCAAATCAGCAAGCTTTCTGCCCGCGTGCTAACGAATTTTTCAACTTTTTCAGGGGCCTGATACCTCTGGGCAAGCAGGGGGGGCCTCCATGGCGGCGGTGCTGGACTCCTTCGTCAAGCGATGCACGGCGTCATTGGAAGACTTCGCTAGCCAGGAGGCCTGTGTCGCCCTCGGCATCGGGGATGACGTGAGGGGCCTCCTCGCCACGCTGTCGCGCATCGATGCCATCATCTCCCATGAGGAGCGGAGGAGGGTCCTTAGCGCCAAAGCTGATGCGTGGGTGGTGCAGGTGAAGGATGCCATGTATGAGATTGACAACATCTTTGATGTCTGCATGATTGAGGGCGCAAAGGTTCTTGCCGATGACCGCCCACCCACGCCCAAGGTCCGATGCTTCTCCTGCTTCAAGCCTTCGGGCCCCCGGAAGTTCCGCCATGAGATCGGCTTCACCATTAGGGACATTGATCTCAGGCTCAGGGAGGTGGAGGAGGAGATGCCTAGGCTTCCTGCTGGATCAGTTCACTCTGATGCAAAAAGGGACTCATTCAGCCATAATGTCTGTAAGAACTGTTCTGATGCCATGAAGCCCCAAGCAGTTGGGTCGCAGGTCCAGAAGGCTGTGGGTGGCCTTGTGCCAAGGATGCTTAGAGAGGGCAAGAAGAAGGTGGATGTCTTCGCCATTGTTGGTGCGGTGGGGATTGGCAAGACTACGCTTGCTAGGGAGATCTACAATGATGACAGGATGACTGAAAATTTCCCCATTTGTGTGTGGGTCGACATGTCAAAGGATTTATCGGAGTTAGATTTCCTCAAAATGATCATCAGGGGTACTGGTGCCAATGTTGGGGATACAGAAAACAAGGAGGATCTCCTCATCCTCCTCGGCTCTGCCCTTTCAAAAAGGTTCCTCCTTGTCCTGGATGACTTGGACAGCCCAAGCATATGGGACAATCTGCTCAAAGATCCGTTGGGAGATGGTGTCGCGAGAGGAAGAATACTGATCACAACTCGGAATGAGGAAGTGGCAGCAAGTATGAAGGCAACTATCCACCGTGTTGACAAAATGGACCCTGAGAATGCCTGGGCATTATTGTGCAAACAAGTTGATCCAGAATGCAATTTGGAAGAGCTTGCGACATTAAAGGATGTTGGGTTTAAGATTGCAGAGAAATGTGATGGCCATCCTCTAGCAATCAAGGTCATTGCAGGTGTCCTAAGGTCAAGGGGCAACAGCAAGGCTGAATGGGAGATGGTTCTGAATAATGATTCTTGGTTCGTGAGCCCGGTCCTTCCAGAAGTACCACAAGCTGTGTATGTGAGTTATGTTGACCTGCCATCTCACCTGAAGGAGTGTTTCCTCCATTGCTCTCTGTATCCAGAAGAATACCCCATTCAGCGCTTTGATCTTGTGCGGCGTTGGATTGCTGAAGGAATTGTAAATCCCAGAGACAACGAACTGCTCGAAGAATCAGCTGAAGAGTACTATGTAGAATTGATAAGCAGAAACCTACTACAGCCTGATCCTGAAAGTGTTGAGCGATGCTGGATAACACACCATCTTCTCCGTTCACTAGCCCGCCTTTTGATTGCAGATGAGAGTATCTTAATTTATGGTCAGCAGAAATTGAACACCTCATTGTCAAAGCCCCGGCATCTCACATTGTGTAACATGGAAAGCAGCTTGGACATTCCGATTTCACTGAAGCAGCAGATGAGCTTAAGGTCATTGGCACTCTTCAAAAGCCCAACTGTCAGAGCAATTGATCTTCTCACCGAGTCAGCTTCATGCTTGCGTGTATTAGATTTGAGCAATACAGCAGTGGAGGCCCTCCCGAAATCCATTGGCAACTTGGTACATTTAAGGTACCTCAATCTTGATGGAACTCAGGTCCGAGACATACCTTCTTCCATTGGATTTCTCATAAACTTGCAGACCTTGAGCCTTCAAGGTTGCCAAAGCTTACAGAGACTTCCTTGGTCCATCAGAGCATTGCTAGAGCTTAGATGCCTTTGTCTTGAGGGAACTTCCCTAAGCTATGTACCAAAGGGTGTTGGTGAATTGAAGCATCTCAATCATCTAGATGGTCTAATCATCGGTCATGACAACAATGTGCCTGAGGGTTGTGACCTAGATGACCTTAAAGCTTTGTCAGAACTAAGGCACCTTCATGTAGAGAGTTTGGATAGGGCTACTTCTGGTGCTGCTGCACTCGCAAACAAGCCATTCCTAAAGGATCTGTACCTCTCTGAGCAAGCCCCAGTAATAGAAAACCAGGAGAGTCCTGAGGACAAGGATGAAACAGAAAAAGAAGAGGAGGAGGAGCAGGAAGGAAGCAATGACCAATGCAGGGGAGATGAATCAGCCAAAGCTAGTGAAAAGATATGGAATGAGCTCACGCCACCCCATAGCATTGAGAAGCTGGTAATCAAGAACTACAAAGGTATAAAATTTCCGAATTGGATAAGAGGTCCCAAGCTAGGAGCCTCCTTCCCCAGCCTTGTGTTTTTGGATCTTGAAAACTGCATGTCATGCACTAAACTGCCTTCACTTGGCCTCCTGAGTCAACTCCAGTCCCTGCAAATCTCAAATGCGGACTCAGTCATCACCATTGGTTCTGAATTTCTTGGGACCACTGTACTTTCACCAGCCACTTCATTTCCCAAACTTGAGGTTTTAAAGCTCAGAAACATGAAGAAACTTGAAGACTGGTCTTTAACTGTGGAGGAGAACCAGGTAGTGTTTCCTTGTTTGAAGTCACTGCAGATACAGTGGTGTCCTAAACTGAAAGCTCTACCAGAAGGCCTGAAGCATGTGGAGCTGTGTGAACTTCATGTAGAGGGTGCACATAGCCTCACTGAAATCAAGGACCTGCCAAAACTATCTGATGAGCTACATCTCAAAGATAACAAGGTGCTCCAGAGGATCTCCAACCTGCCCATGCTTGGTTCCCTCATTATTGATGACTGTTCAAAGCTGAAGCATGTGGCAGGTCTTGACGCGCTGCAACACCTCAGACTTGTCTTTCCTCCATCCACTGAGACATTTTATTTCGAAGAGCTAATCATTTTCTGGAGCATTGCCTTCCCACGGTGGCTGGAGCTACTGATTCAAAAGTGCAAAGGCCTGCGACGGTTTGAGTTGCAGTGCGGCCTGTCATTACTCAGGAGCTGCCTTGACAGTGGCAAGAACTGGCATCTCGTGCAGCAGATCCCTGAGGTGCGCATCATAAGCTGTGATGGCAAGAGGTATTTTCGGTATAACAAGAGTCGTCGCATTTACGAAACTAATGCACAGTCAGAAGAGTGAAGCCATTCTGAAAATTTTGGCATGGTATGTTTCTTACACCCTTCACAATATTGCTCATCCTGTATAAATGATCACATTATGTGTTTATGGTAATAACCACAGCTTACACGTGCTTGTGCTCTTTTATCTTGCAGACACTGGTTTGTTTTGGGTCAGCCACACGTTTCAGTTGTTGTTGTCCTTTGTTCCGGGAGTTTGTGTTTATATTGAGAGCTTGTATTCTGTTCACGATTGATTTAGGAGTTCTCTGTTTTGCGTGGTTTCTCTTTTTATCGCTCTACCAGTATATGCACTGGTTCTCCGGTGGATCAATGCAGATGCTCACATTTTCTTTACCTTTGAATATGGGTATCCTTCACCAGGACTCAATATGTATGATTCTTTTCTGTTTCCTGGTTATGATGGTCTGTAAATTGTAAACATTGGGTTTGATGGATTTGACTTTGGAGTGCAAAGTATTGGCAGTTAAATACACAGCCTTTTTTCGTGGCTCAAAAAATGATATTTGTGTTTTACAGTTAACTAGTCAATGTAAATGCTGCTAGCAGAATATACAAGAGAACACGCTTCGTACTTGATATCTCTGTAAGCTACAGTGTGGAAAATCAGAAGCAAAATTATTGTGCCCATAATCTGCAGAAAGTTGGATTAAAATTCTTAAAGTTACAGCATGGCAGCTGCGACTGGAACGTTAGCCAAATGTGCGTCAAAATGCACTCCTATAGGTCAGGTTCAATTCAAATCCACCCAAATCTTGAATCCAGCTACTGAAAATATGGAATCAAATCAGAGAGTTGCCCTGCAGCTGCAGGCAGAAAGTATTAACCATGAGACCACATGTGTTGTGATCAGGATGAGTACGTTGCCATATGCAGTAAGTTATACAAATCTGACATCTCTGACTGTTAAGTGTTCCAAGGAGGTTAATCTGTACTCTAATTTCTTGTAATTAATCTTAAACAACTCAAGTCCCTTTCCGTTTTTAGTGTCATATATTCAAATGGAAAAGTCATGGTAAGAAATCCATCCAAGGAATAAGGAATCTTTGCAGGGATACGCCGTTCGTTGGTGTTCATTCATGCCTTTCTTGCCTTGCATGTTTCTTCAGCATAACTTCTCCCAAGCAAATCAATGTGCTTTCTCCCCTGCGCGCCATCTCCCATTTCATTTGCCAGCTGGCGTCCACACAAAGAAAACTCTGCCAATAGGCCAAAGTTTTGTTTCATCATGCTCCCTTCCTTCTATAAATTGTTGCCCATGGACACCCAGCCAGTCACAGCATCACAGCATTCTTCTTTTTCCTCCATAGAAACCATAACATTCTTCTCCACCTTGTTTCTTTCCAAGCCCACCATGGCCTCCAAGCTGAGTTTCAAGAGGACAGACAGTCTCGCGGAAAGCATGCCCGATGCGTTAAGGCAGAGCCGGTACCAGATGAAGAAATGTTTCCAGAGGTAAACCTAACTTAGAAGAAGGCATCCATCATCTATGAATTCAGAGGGTTCTCATTTTCAGTTCTAAAAACTAAAATTTCTGATGTCACAATATTTCAGGTATGTTTCCAAGGGAAGGAGGCTCTTGAAGAACCAGCAGCTCATAGAGGAGCTGGAGAAATCACTGGATGACAAAGTCGAGAAGGAAAAGCTTGTTGAAGGCTTCCTAGGTTACATTATTTGTTCCACGCAGGTGATCTCATCTCACCTTGACATCTTTTGCAGCAAACATTAAACCTGATTAACAAAACTCACATAACTCCTATCTCTGCAGGAAGCAGTGGTGCTACCACCTTATGTTGCATTTGCTGTCAGGATGAATCCTGGCATCTGGGAGTATGTCAAAGTTCATTCTGAGGATCTGTCGGTCGAAGGAATCACACCATCTGAGTACCTCAAGTTCAAGGAGACATTATATGATGAGAACTGGTCTGCATTTTTCACCAATCAAATACTAATAGGAGTCTTTACACTTATCACAGATGTGCTGACGCCAACTGAAAAATGTATGTGTTCTTATCTCACCACTCTCAGGGCCAAGGATGACAACTCACTGGAAGTCGATTTCGGTGCTCTTGACCTCTCAACACCCCATCTGACACTGCCATCGTCCATAGGAAACGGGCTCCAGTTTGTGTCCAAATTTATGTCTTCAAAGCTGGGCGACAAGCCTGAAATTAGCATGAAACCGTTGCTGGACTATTTGCTTTCACTGAACTATCGTGGCGAGGTAAGGCGATATATCTGATCACCTTTCTATCCATGTTGCACATATTGACAGAAGTTTAAAAATAAGCAACCGGCTGACTATATCCTGATCATATGATGAACATGCAGAAGCTGATGGTTAACGACACCATCGATACGGTTAACAAGCTTCAGACAGCACTGCTACTTGCAGAGGTATTTGTTAGTGGTTTGCCAAGATACACGCCATTCCTGAAGTTTGAACAGAGGTGATCACTTGCTATGTATCTCAAGGAGAAGGAGATAAAAACTGTTTATGCAGATACCAGATATGCATTATATTTATACCTAAGGTTTCTGAACACAACGCTATTGCAGATTTCAAGAGTGGGGATTGGAGAAAGGGTGGGGTGACACTGCTGAAAGGTGCAAGGAGACGCTGAATTGCCTCTCTGAGGTGCTACAAGCGCCAGACCCTATCAACATGGAGAAGTTCTTCAGCAGAGTTCCATCCACATTCAATATAGTCATCTTCTCCATCCACGGTTACTTTGGCCAAGAGAAGGTTCTTGGCTTGCCAGACACCGGTGGCCAGGTGGTCTACATCCTGGACCAAGTCAGAGCCCTTGAAGAGGAGTTGCTGCAAAGAATCAAGCTGCAGGGTCTGAACGTGACACCAAAGATTCTTGTGGTAAAGTTAACTACGTCATGATCTTGGCCATTCGTGATTCATATCTGCGCTCAGTGCTCACTTTTTATATATAGATCAAATGCCCTAATGGCTGTTAATTTTGTTCATGCAGCTCACTAGGCTGATACCAGATGCCAAGGGTACAAAATGCAATGTGGAGCTCGAACCAGTTGAAAATACAAAACATTCCCACATACTTCGTGTGCCATTCAAGACTGAAGACGGCAAGGAGTTGCGCCAGTGGGTGTCCCGGTTTGACATCTACCCTTACCTAGAGAGATATGCCCAGGTTTGCCAACTATCACTTCTTACTCCTATATATGTGGGATTTAATATTTGAATAGGTGGCTTCCTCTGCTCACCATGTCACCATGGTAATTTCAGGATTCGTGTGCCAAAATTCTTGACATTTTGGAGGGCAAGCCAGACCTGATCATCGGCAACTATACCGATGGCAACTTAGTGGCGTCTCTCATGTCAAGCAAGCTAGGTGTCACTCAGGTGAAATAATGGTCATCAAGTAGAGTCTTTAAAGATTACTTTTTTTTTTTGCTACCCACAAAAAATCGGTATGACACAGAAAATGATCTTATTGGCAGGGGACAATCGCGCACGCTCTAGAGAAGACAAAGTATGAAGATTCAGATGTCAAGTGGAGAGATCTGGACCAGAAGTACCATTTCTCCTGCCAATTCACTGCAGATATGATTGCCATGAACACCAGTGACTTCATCATCACTAGCACATACCAAGAAATTGCTGGAAGGTTCGTAGAATGTATCTACCTGTAACTTCAGTACACTAACAAGTAACAACAACTTAATCCTAGAGCGCTGAAACGTACATGAACATGTGATGCAGCAAAGAGAAGCCTGGCCAATATGAGCACCACTACGCATTCACAATGCCGGGGCTCTGTCGCTACGCCACAGGCATCAATGTCTTTGATCCAAAGTTCAACATTGCCGCACCCGGTGCAGACCAGTCCATCTACTTCCCCTTCACACAGAAACAGAAGCGGCTGACAGATTTGCACCCACAGATTGAGGAGTTGCTCTACAGCAAGCAAGACACCAATGAACACATGTAAGTTTTTCCTTTCATGAAAGACACACACAGACTCTTATTCACAGGACAAGTCAAGTTTGCTAACTGCTTTGATGCCATCAAATCAGAGGGTATCTGGCAGACAGAAACAAGCCAATCATCTTCTCGATGGCAAGGCTGGACAAGGTGAAGAACATCACTGGACTAGTGGAGTGGTATGGCCAGAACAAGAGACTGAGGGACCTGGTAAACCTTGTCGTCGTTGCGGGCCTGCTGGAAGCATCGCAGTCCAAGGACCGGGAAGAGATTGAAGAAATCAACAAAATGCATAGCCTGATCGACATGTATCAGCTGAAAGGACAGATTCGCTGGATCAAGGCACAGACTGACCGTGTCCGCAACGGTGAGCTGTACCGTTGCATAGCAGATACAAAGGGTGCATTTGTTCAGGTATGCAACGGCTTGCTTCTATGCTGTTTGATCATGAGGAAGATTGTTGTTTGAAAGTTGCAGAGAATGAAACTCAGCTCTAACCATATATATAATCTAATGCCTGCTGTGGTTTCAGCCTGCACTTTATGAAGCATTCGGGCTGACGGTCATTGAAGCGATGAACTGCGGATTGACAACCTTTGCGACAAATCAGGGAGGGCCAGCAGAGATCATTGTGGACGGTGTCTCCGGTTTCCACATAAACCCAATGAATGGCAGGGAGGCAAGCAACAAGATTGCCGATTTCTTCCAAAAGTGCAAGGAAGACCCAAGCTATTGGAACAAGGTGTCCACTGCTGGGCTCCAGCGCATCTACGAATGGTAGGCGCCATACCATAACATGATTGACCTTACCTCTTGTACACATCTGATGAGAAAAAGAAAGCTAAACATGTGTTGTTTGCTCGGCAGCTACACATGGAAGATTTATGCAACTAAAGTCCTGAATATGGGTTCAACATATGGCTTCTGGAAGACTTTGAACAAGGAGGAGAGACTAGCCAAACAGCGCTACCTGCAGATGTTCTACAATCTTCAGTTCAGGAATCTGGTGAGCTGATAATTCATTTGGTTATCTGATGGACAACGCTGCAATCATCAAGGTTGCGGTAAAACGATGTCTGATGAATGATGTTATATATATATCATCCATGCAGGCAAAGACTGTCCCTAGGTTATTTGAACATCCTCCGCAAGCCCTAGCAGGGCCTAGTACAATGACCGTAACGAGGCCCAAAGAAAGGCAAGTGTGCCCACTCTTAAGAACTTTACTGAAGAGAGACCGGGGAAGCAACTGACTGACCAATTTGTTGTTTAACAATTCCAAATCTGGTTGCTGCAGAAAGCCACGTACTAGGATTCAGAGGTGAGACTTCTTGCCCTGCAGATTGAACTGCAAAACCTAGCGATAAATGTACAATTGTACGCTGCCTACTGATTCTTCAATGCCTGCTCCTTGTTTTGTTGTCAGGATCATGACCAGCTTGATGGGTCAGAAGTCTTCTACTTCTCAACAATAGAGCCAAAGAGATGTGATGGATATGCATGATCTCCTGAAGCCAAAGGTCCTGGCGGCTGCACATATTCATTCCACTGATACCGGACCAGATGAGAGTATATTGTAAAGTGATTGTTGTGTATGCATATGTGGTTTTCATTTGTTGACTATTGATTGGAGAGATGGATGGTGTAAAGAGAGTGGAAGTGTACATGATTACAATTGATAATAATATATGACAAGGATTGTGAATGCTGTGTCAAAAGAGTGTGCTGCAGCTGATGCAAATCCAAATGTGCTGCGCCCCAGATAGCAAGCAAAATTTGAAAATCCAAATGCAAGTCACAGACTGAAGACAGCCCAGAAGCCACAGTTCGAAAGGACGTTCTGAACACAAGAGGAAAATGATATGATCCGAAACATAATAGTCTCAAAATAACATATGGGATCCCTCCAGTACAAGCAGGGCCTAGAGCGGATCCGCTCTGGCCGGACTTCTTCAAACAAACACTAAGCAAATGCACTGAAACACAACGTCTTTGAACACGGTTTGCTCATAGCAAGCAGATTATTACTGACCAAACAAACTACAACACCAAGCAAATCAAATTTCAGGCAGGCTGCCTGCTCATGTTGTTAAGAGTCATGCTGCTTGTAGACACAGGCTCCGGTTCATCAGCAGTAGAACATGACGTTCTTGACACTGTCCTTGAGCACAGGAAGGGGCCTAACGGCTCCACTGGTGGCGGCACGGGTACTGCGGGATGTAGAAGAGCTGGACGGCGCTCCTCCGCGAGAGCCACTCGCCAGTGATCCACTGTCTGAGCTGTCCGGCTCCATGTAGAACCGGGCGCGGAATGCAGCTAGATGAGCGTAGTATGCTGGTGGGACTGCAAGGCACATGCATTTTGGTTTATATGTTGCTCGCCCATCAATTCAGTAATTCATAACTCTGATTAATTCAGCTCCCTTTTAGGAAAATTGAGACAACTTACCAATGGATACAGAACGTGTGCACCTCGCGTAACTGCACCAGCAATTTTACAAGTTATGAGTACACAGATCAGGGACTCACACCTCTTTAAGCAGCTATAAGAGTGGCCAGGCAGAGAAGCTTACGTGTAGCAAAGGTTATTGGTAAGGGTCTGCAATGCATCAGCTGTGAAGTTGTTTTCATCCCACAAGACATGGTAGTGAGCAGGACGGCTCGTGCCCTTGATGCCAGCATGGCTGCACAGGAAGAAGTCAAACTCTGTAGGGTGGCAGATCTTCGAGTCCACAACAGTACCTGCAATTTGACCCAAACCAAAACAAAGCCCAAAGGGTTCTCTAGTTAAGTTTCCAAAAGACTGCAGCAGCATGTATATCTTATTCATTTCGAAAACAAGAATTAATAACCACCAGGAAGTATGTTCCCACTCCTGTCGACTGAATTCTGATCATTGTGGTTGTGTGCGAACAACCTCGTGTGGTGCCGTTTCTGGACCACGATGAAAGTCACCTGTGGTTGGTAATTTGCTTCCAGCGATGCACACGCCTAAGGCACACATTAACATCAACTATAACTTGCAAGTTGCAACAACCCTAACTGTGTCTCCAAAATGAAAAGGAAAGAAGAAAGTTACCTTTCGGATTGCATCCAATTCATGCAGTAGAACTTGGTAGAACTGCCCTTCACTCACACCATCCCTGTCAAAGGTAACCACATTAATTGGCCAACGCTTCGAGTAGCTAGCCAGTTGAAGCAGTTCAAATGCAAAGTCTTGTAAGAAATCACACGCACACACCTGTAGAATAGTATCCTCTGAGGCTTTTGACCAGTTGATCTTTTGAAGGATATAAGGAGCTCCCTGCAAATGTGGAGCTCAGCATGTAATACTTGTGCTCTAGGTAAAAAGTGTAGAAGGGAATAGAATGGAGGGAATCACCACACACCCATTGTGGGTGGGGAGCCTTTCATATATATAGCCAATAGGCATGCATGGAAGTTACATACATGGGAAGCTATTCCCTGTACAAGG
>Ga0182004_10001164_pt1 | contig 18679 bp, 14 predicted proteins | sample Sormic07211540_1_FD_120479 | JGI IMG/M metagenome (GOLD analysis project Ga0182004, IMG submission 120479) | Endophyte microbial communities from Sorghum bicolor roots, Mead, Nebraska, USA - 072115-40_1 MetaG | ecosystem: Host-associated > Plants > Roots > Unclassified | place: USA: Nebraska...
AGGTTCGGGTACCCGCAAATTCGGGTTCGGGTATACCCGATATACCCGAAAGATATAAAATCATAGCAAAAGTGATAACATCATAGAATTTTGCATAGAATAGATGATAACTCATTCATGTAACAGATAAAGGAACAAGTTCAAACCATGGCGCAATCAGGTTTTTAACCAAGGTGCAAACCACGACAAGTAGACACTAACTACTTAATTACTACTGACAAGATACAAGAGCAAAGATCAAGTTTGCTTCTTGCCATCACAACAGTGCTTGCTTCACATGAGAACAAAATAATCCAGGCCTCCAGGTACTTCGGGTACTTCGGGTACCGGGGTATGTTACCCGATTTACCCGAAATAAATTCGGGTTTTAGCATTCATTATCCGAACTAGAGTTCGGGTACTGCGGGTTTGGGTTTTTCGGGTCCGGGTTCGGGTATTTTGGGTTCGGGTATCGGGTTTTGTGCCCAGGGCTAGGTGTCGGTGTCATGATATTAGGGAGGAGCGCCTGTTAGCATGCTCCGGGGATGTAGGCTTTGGCCAAATCTCGTTACCAAACATCGAGTCTCTTGTACAGTGTGTATTCATGAGCATCTTGCATGCCTAAATAGATCTAAGAAATTGCTTCCACATTAGGCGCTAGTATCACAACAACATGTTATGGTGTCCGATTAATGGAGTCATCAAAGCATTTTTCGACGCTTCGATTTCCACTAACCAATGTCTATTAATGTGTAAGAAAAATGGTCCCTTAGCCCATTTATTTTGGATTTTAGTGTTTATTTTATATATAGTGCAATAGGATACAGAGACGGATTGGATCAAGATTGGAACATGAAGAATATGATCAACACTCAATGGAAGATGTTAAAGGATGTGTGATCAACCTAGAAGTGAAGCTACGAGTCCAAGATGCAAAGATGAAGAAGCCTGGAAGAAGGATCACGAAGAAACAAAAAAGGACCGCCATATTTTTACAAAGAGCAATGACTTTGGAGCAGCTGGCACCGAACAAGTGGCATTGGATAAGATGGCACCGGACATGCACAACGCTCCAACGATCAAAATGTTGGTGGCACAACACCTAGCTAGCTAATGTGGCAGGCATCGGACTGTCCGGTGGATGGTATCGGATTGTTCGGTGACCACACAGTGAGCTGCACCTTGCCTCCAACGGCTAGTTTCTCAATGGGGGCTATATAAACCACCACCAACTGGCCAAATGAGACAAGAGGGGGCAATGAAAAGATAGAGGGGTCTTGATAGACCACATTTGTGCTCTCCACATGCATAGGGATTAAACATTACTTGGTGATTAGCATAGGTGCTTTGCGAAATACTTAGGTTAGACCATGCTCATTTGTGCTTTGCTCTAGGCTTAGGTCTAGTTGCAAGTGAGGTTTGCATACCTCTTATCAAAGACGCTTGCGCGCACCGTATTTATAAAGTCTTGAGAGACCACGACAATTGTGATTGTAGTGTGGCCACCACCGAAGGGAACAAGGCCCGCAGTGTTTTTGGCCGGAAGCTTGATCGTGAAGATGGCAGGAGCGATCCAAGAGAGGCTTGTTGGAAGGCACACCAGAGACTCACTTGTGTGTGCGGAAGGCCTAGGGCTATTCTTGGAGTTACCCTACTGAAAGTTTAGCCCTTGTGAGGGGCTCCAATGAGAACTAGGGGGACGCTTGAGCACTTCTCGATACCTCGGTAAAAATACCAGAGTCATCGATGGGAGTTTGCATCTCTATCTCACTCTTAGCTTTCACATTTACATAGCAATCATGGTTGTGTGCTTTATCTTTCCTAGCTTAGTTGACAAGGCTACTTATATGATTGGAACCTAGGTTGCATAACTCTTTTGTGGTAGAGATAGCAATACACTAGCAAAACCATAGCTGCACATTTCGATAGCTTATTTATTTGCATAGGTTTTGCTAAGGTGAAAATTAGAGACCATAGTTTAGAAGTAGATTTTAAATTATCTTATTCACCCCCCTCTCTTAGGCATCACAGTTCTTACATAATGGTCATCATGACAACCCTTGTTGCTTTGTCTTTTGTGACCCTTGGTGTTTTGAATTCTGATTCTTATATCAGCTTCCCCTTCAATGCATGTAAGCAGGGATGAAAACGGATCGAATAAGGATGGATATCACCAATATTACATTTGTTTTCATATTCCTGGCCGGATTCGGATTTGAATACGGATAATGCCAACCCTATCGATAAGATACAATTGGATGTCGACATTATAAATATACGATTTAAATATTTAGATACAGATACAATATCTGATGTTGAATATTCGGACTCAGATACGGACAGATTTGAACCTCTCTAAACAAATTCGGTCTTGAATATGGCCGGAAAATATCCGTAATACCGGAGACTCAGATACAGACAGATCTGAATCAAACTATTATTACTTCCCTTTGATGCTCCCATACACGATGTGCAAGAACACTACATGCGTCCCTCCGTGCACTAAGCGTGATTGGATACCTCAAATAGCTCATTATGTTGACTAGTGCGAGTGGCGCCATCAACACCTCCGAACGTTTATTGTTTTATTTATTCATTTAGTTAGTATGTTTAACATGTTTCTATTTTTGGATAGATCACACATCCACATACTTATCACTACTTTTTTTTGATTTTTTAGATTAAAATATGTCTCAATTTACCTAAATGTCTAACACACCAAGAATCTAATATGCATTTTTTGATAACTAGCCTGATTTTGCTATTGCGCTTAAGCCAAATGTATTTGACAGAACTTATAAGAGATTATAAGCCTAACCATGGAGGTGCGAGTCAAGGAAAACCGAGGGGGTATGAGAGACAATACAACTGGAGATGTAGGCATTACACACAAGTGACAAAAAAGAGAAGACATAAGGAAATCCTTAGATTGGACTAGCCCAAGAAAATGAATCGGTTCCCATGTATATAATAATCCAAAGTTACAAGTTTGTTTACCTTCTTCAACGTCTCGACATTCCAGGTCCTTCTAGTAATGGTCTAGTGGTAGGAACTTATAGTTGGGATTGGGAGGGCTTCCCCACCACCCCAAATGTTAGATCTACCCCCTAGTCGGCAGTATTGGAGCCTTCCTAGTCGGAGCCATCCTAGTCGGCAGTATTGGAGCCTTCCTGATGCAAAATGGATCTCATCTACGTGCTCTTGGTATTGGTACAATCATTTTAAAGTTTACTTTAGAAAAGACCATGCAACAAGTCCTCTCTATCAAAGAGAATATAGTTTTTTTTTAAGTTGATCTTCGCGCTTGCCACGTGGTATCAAAGAGAATACAGATATGGGTTCTCTGTTATATGGATATGGAGTTTTATCTAAACTTGAGACTTCTGTTAGACAAATGTTACGAATGTGGAGGTTCGCTCCTCTTATCTTAGTTTGATATATGTAATAATGTTGTGAACTTTGTTGTTAATTTGGATGAGTTAAATATTTGGCATTCACAATTTATCATGTGAATTTTGGTTGTTTGATGTGGCTAATAACAGCTTGTTTGTTTGAGCTTATCAGCCGAATTTGCGAGCCATTCAGCAGTATTTTTTTTATTATAAATCAGCGAACAGTGCTTTCTACAAAAATTTACTTTGATCAACTCTGAGTATGAATTTAATGCCAACATCACATCACACGAGGACACAAGCATGACAGATGATTTCGACTAGATTTTTGATTAACTTGTTCTCAAGAAGGCTTTGTTACATGTTTTCTAAATTACCCAACAAACAGAAGAAATACCAAAATTGCCTAGCCTGCAATGTGTAACAAAAATGCTAAAATACGCATCCTCTAGATATTGTTGGACTTGGATGCGTATGAATGGGTATATACGATATACAGAGGTCGGTAGAGAAATCAGTCCTGTATACTCCTCTCTTTTTTTTAGAGGAGTATGTGATATATTGAATGCTCTGTTTCTAAGTTCGTTTAAAAAAAACAAAAATTATCTGGCTCTAGCTAAGGCAGCGGCCGCCAATCCTCCATATGACTCCATATCCATTCAGCACGGTGGTGCTCGTGTCACAACCGTGCGGCATTATCACCACAAGGTTTCAGACGCCGCCCCCCTGGCCACTGCACGTCTTGGTTTTGCTTCCGACTTCCCAGCTCCTGCCATGGCGGCGCCTCATGTCCTGGCCCTGCCGTTCCCTGCCCAGGGGCACGTCATCCCTCTGATGCAGCTCTCCCACCGGCTGGTCGAGAATGGCATCGAGGTCACCTTCGTCAACACCGAGCTCAACCACGCGCTCGTGCTAGACGCGATGCCGGCTGACGGCACTGGCCGGTCGCTCGACGGCATCCACCTGGTGGGCGTCCCGGACGGGCTGGCCGACGGCGACGACCGCAAGGACCTCGGCAAGCTCGTCGACGGGTTCTCACGGCACATGCCGGGCTACCTGGAGGAGCTTGTCGGTAGGACTGAGGCGTCCGGGGGCACAAAGATCAGTTGGCTCATCGCCGACGAGGCCATGGGGTGGGCGTTCGAGGTCGCCATGAAGCTCGGCATCAGGGCCGCCGCCTTCTGGCCCGGGTCGGCGGCCTTCCTCGCCACAATTTTGAGAATTCCTCAGATGATACAGGACGGCATCATCGACGAGAAAGGTGTGCAACTGCCACTCCTATTTTTGCTGTCATGTGTCATGCGCATCAGTAGAATTGTCAGCGCAGGACGAGTATATTCTGATTGGCGAGTCTCGAACAAGTGCAGGGTGGCCAAATCGGCAGGAGACATTCCAGTTCGCGCCGGGGATGCCACCGCTCCACACGTCGCAGCTGCCGTGGAACAACTCCGGCTTGCCGGAGGGCCAACCGGCCATATTCCAGCTCCTCACCCGGAACAACGAGGCCAGAGACCTCGCCGAGGTCATCGTCTGCAACTCGTTCCGGGACGCGGAACCTGAAGCGTTCAAGCTGTACCCCGACGTCATGCCCATCGGCCCCCTGTTCGCGGACCGTCAGTTCCACAAGCCGGTGGGGCAGTTCTTGCCGGAGGACACCGGGTGCCTCGAGTGGCTCGACGCGCAGGCCGACCGCTCCGTCGTGTACGTGGCGTTCGGCAGCTTCACCGTCTTCAACCCGCGGCAGTTCGAGGAGCTTGCGCTGGGGCTGGAGCTCGCTGGCCGGCCGTTCCTGTGGGTGGTGCGGCCGGACTTCACCGCTGCTGGCCTGAGCAAAGCGTGGCTCGACGAGTTCCGGGACCGTGTCGGCGGCAGGGGCATGATCGTGAGCTGGTGCCCCCAGCAGCAGGTACATACTACTACTACTGTTCCACGCCATATACTTGCAGCGTCGTCCTGCACTGCATATCTATCGTCACCGTGTGGTGTTTCCTTCCATTGGACAGGTGCTGGCTCACCGTGCGGTGGCGTGCTTCGTGTCGCACTGCGGGTGGAACTCGACGATGGAGGGGGTGCGGAACGCGGTGCCGTTCCTGTGCTGGCCCTACTTCACGGACCAGTTCCAGAACGAGAGCTACATCTGCAACGTGTGGAGGACCGGCTTGGCGGTGGCGCCGGGGCCGGACGGCGTCGTGACGAAGGAGGAGCTGAGCGGCAAAGTGGAGCGAGTCCTTGGAGACGACGGGATCAGGGAGAGGGTGAGCGCGCTCAGGGATGCGGCGTGCAGGTCCATCGCCGAGGGTGGGTCGTCGCGTGACAACTTCAAGAAGTTTGTGGAGCTCCTGAAACTGAAAGACTAAAATAACGCTTTAATGTATGCTAGCAAACATGCATATGGGTTACAACTACAGGATATATAGTAATTTGTTGTGTGTTGTTTATGTCAATAATAATAAACTGTTTTTTCATTCTAAATTGCAAGTTATTCTGTTTTTTTATAAAATAAAGTACATAGTTTTTGCTACGCATCTATATACTTCCTTTATCCCTGAATAAATAGATTTTTAAAGTTATCTTAAGTCAAACTTTTTGAATATTGATCAAATTCCTAGAAACAAAAATGTTAAGATTTATAGTATCAAATTAATATCATTAGATTTATTATAAAATATACATTTTTATTTTTATTTTCTTTTTGAAAGGAGAAGCTTTATTAATTTCAATAATGTTACATCAAGATGATACAACATCTTGAAATCCTCCCGTCCTCTGCTTGAAGGCACACAACCCATAAAATATATATTTTCATAAAATACTTATTTTATATCATAGATTTTACCCTTTTCTATAAAAATAATTAACCTTAAACAAAATAGACTAACATGGACTATAAGAATTGATTTACTTAAGGACAAAGGAAGTATATATTATATTTAAATATATACTAAAAGTTATGCATCTGCTGGAAAAGAAGAGTACTGTCCCCATTTCTTAGCAGGCTGAATTGACTTTTGGGCGTACATGATCATAAAAAAATGGATTCTAAGTTACAAGAAATTTTGGGTTTTATATAAATATATAGTTTATATTATAGCTATAGTCTTTGCCACATGTTGTCACAGCTATAAGGCCATTGTCACAGCTTGTCAGAGCTACATGGCCTTTGTCACAGCTACAAGATTCTTATCATAACTTGTCACAGCTAGAGGGACCTTGTCACAGTTTGTTACATCTTATCACAGCTTATATACCAAAAGAAGCAAGGTATTACGAAAAGTAAAATATCTTACAATTTGGAAATAAGATGGAGTAGTAAGGTTTTGTTTAGTTTAAAAAAATTTACAAAATGAATATTGTAGCACTTTCGTTTATATTTGACAAATATTGTTTATTTATGGACTAACTATGTTTAAAAGATTAGTCTCATAAATTACAGGTAAATTGTGCAATTAGTTTTTTTTATAATGCTCCATACATGTGCCACAAGATTTGATATGACGGAGAATTTAAAAAATTTTGCAAATTTTTTTAGAAACTAAATAAGACTTAAGATGTGTGTCTATGCATCATTTACATATGAGTTTTTTTTTCCAAATTACTCATTGTACATTTTTATAATAGTCTCATGCGATGATTGCCCTTTCCTAGCGATTTTTCTTTCGCTTTCGATGGGACGCACATATGGACTTCATCTGAAAGGGAACGCTAGGTCAGGGCCACTTCTGTCCGATCCTGAATCCCGAATTATGTAGTAGGCCTCTCGTGTCAGGACCAGTTAAATAAAGTTTTGTTTTTGTAATGTTGCCCTTTTCCATGTTATCCAGCGTAGAGCTATTGTTTCTTTGCGAGTATCACGCGCAGTCGCAGGCAGAGCTTTTGCCACCAAGAGTTCCATTCCAAGATCAAAGCTCCCCACCTTTTCTCATGGCCATGGCGGCACCACGCGTCCTAGTCCTGCCTTACCCCGCGCAGGGCCATGTCACCCCAATGATGGAGCTCTCCCACTGCCTCGTCGAGCACGGCGTCAAGGTCACCTTCGTGAACACCGAGGCAAACCACGGTTTGATTCTTGGTGCCTTGGCGACCGGAGACAGCGAATTCGGCGGGGTCGACATGGTGTCCATACCGGACGGCCTGGGCTGCGGCGAAGACCGGAAGGATCTCGCCCGTCTCACCGACTCCTTCTCCAAGTTCATGCCCGCCGAGCTGGAGAAGCTCATTGCCAGCATCAATGCCGACGAGCAAGAGCGCGAGAAGGCCAGCTGGTTGATTGCCGATGTGAACATGGCGTGGGCCTTCCCCGTGGCGAAGAAGCACGGCCTCCGGACCGCCGGGTTCTGCCCGTCGTCGGCGGCGATGTTCGCGATGAGGATCAAAATTCCTGAGATGATAAGCGACGGCGTTCTCGACGAGAGAGGCTGGCCCAAGCGGCGCGGCACGTTCCTGCTGGCTCCGGCGATGCCGGCCATCGACACGTCGGAGTTCTCGTGGAACCGCGCCGGCGACGCCAAGGGCCAGCCAATCATCTTCCAGCTGATCCTCCAGAACAACGCGGCCACGCACCTGGCCGAGACCATCGTCTGCAACTCCGTCCAGGAGCTCGAGCCCGGGGCCTTTGCGCTCTTCCCCGGCGTCCTCCCCGTGGGCCCGCTCTCGGTCTCCTCCGACAAGCCGGTCGGCGGCTTCTGGGCCGAGGACGCCTCCTGCGCCGCGTGGCTGGACGCGCAGCCGGACAGCTCCGTCGTGTACGTCGCGTTCGGCAGCCTCGCCGCCTACGACGCAGCGCAGCTAGTCGAGCTCGCCGAGGGGCTGCTGCTGACCTCACGGCCGTTCCTGTGGGTGGTCAGGCCGGGGTTGGCGGGCGAGCACCTCCTTGAGCAGCTCCGCCGCCGCGCCGCGCCGCGCGGGCGCGTGGTGAGCTGGTGCCCGCAGCAGAGCGTGCTGGCGCACCCGGCGGTCGCCTGCTTCCTGACGCACTGCGGCTGGAACTCGACGATGGAGGCGGTGCGGAGCGGCGTGCCGCTCCTGTGCTGGCCCTACTTCACCGACCAGTTCTTGAACCAGAGCTACATCTGCGACGTGTGGGGGACAGGGCTGAAGGTGCCATTGCCGCCCGCGGCGGCGGCGGCGGCGGCACACGGAGCGGGGCTTGTGGGGAGAGACGTTGTTCGGGACAAGATCGAGGAGCTGCTCCGCGACAATGAGACCAAGGCGAGGGCGCTCGCGCTGCGGGACCTCGCCGGTCGGGCAGTCGGCGATGGCGGCTCGTCGCGCCAGAATCTCAGGCGGTTCTTGGATCTTGTGCGAGGAGTGAAGAGCTAGAGGTTTAATTTGGGGGCGAGTGTTGTTGGTGTTCACGAATAGCGACGAGTTGCAGTTGCAGGACGCAGTACTACTGTAGGAGAATGAAACACCATAAAAAGTATGCACCGTGAAAATTCGCGGGTCTATCTATGGATAACTCATGTGATTGTACACCATCTTGTCATCTGAGTGACACAACACTTTAAATCACTCAATTCTAATAAACAAAACAAATCAGGTGATTCAAGGCTCTCCGTCACTCGATTCCAATATACTCCCTCCGTCCTCAAATACTGCTATTTCTAGTAGATTTCAGACAGATTAGTGTGGCAAACAAAAGACCATTCTACCCTCAATTAATTTGGGTTCCACCATTTAATCATGCACGTTAAGTCATGATTCTCTGGTTCCAACGAGCTGTATTTAATGCCAACTAAAGAGACTCAAACAATTATCATGCGTCAAAGTATTACTTCCTAGAAGAAATTAAATGGGTTGGTGGACCACGGAAGTTCCAAGGAGAAATTAAATGAGCTGGTGGAGTGAGTATGCTAGTAGAAATAGCAGTATTTGTGGACAAAATATTCTTCTAGAAATAGCAATATTTAGGGACGGAGTGAGTATAACCACAAGGTTAAAATCCAACAGACTAAATAAAAACAAATTAAAACTAGAGCAAAAAATCAAAAGGAAAAAGATAAATTTATCAAATAATTTCTATGAAAGGCAAATTAGAAGATGATCAAAACAAAAAAACAGAGAAAAAAGATAGATTTATCAAATAATTTCTATGAAAGGCAAATTAGAAGAAGATCAAAGCAAAAAAAACAGAGAAAAAAGACAAACAGAATTAGTAGATCAGGCAAATTAGAAGAGAAATCAAATGAAAAAACATAGAAGTGTTCAGATAATTGAAATGACCATTCTCATTTACAAATAACCAATTTACAACAATTAAACACAGAACTTACACCTAAATCGGAACAGTAAAATATGTTATAATGACATGTAATTAAAAAGTTGCAACTAGGAGCACAATGTGTCAGTGAGGACCGTACTCCCTGCCGTGGTCATTGTCGGCGACACGAAGGAAAGGGGAGGAGGCCGTTACCTGCCCCTGCTAGGCCTCTCTGTGCCCATGTTGCTCTCGCCATGCAGGACGGCGCTGGTCCTCTCCTGTGGGATAGCAGGGCGCTGGGCAATGCGGCATTGGTGGCGTCGGGATGGCTGGGCAGCAGCAGCGCACGCACGGTGTGGTGGCGCTGGGACGGCGGGGCAGCAAGGGCAGGCAAGCGGATAAGACTGAGGAACCATGGCGCCCTGTGGCCCGCCACTAGTTGGCAGCTGCATTGCCGCACTTCATCTGTATCATCAAAGCGTCATCCGATGGCTAGAAAAATCGAGTGATGAGAGGCTTAAAAACACCCGAGCGAGCAACAGATTTAGCGAAACAAAAGTGCAAAACAATGCCATGCCGAGTTCAGAGCATAGTTGGTCACAACTTCAAACTATTGCAACTTTTGTGAAAGGGTTTGAAAACGGGCACGTTTAAAGAAAAAATGGAACCGACTTTTGTTGCTAACATCAGTAATGAGCTCATATGAAAGGGGCGTCTCAGTCTGTGGCATGCTCTTCCGCTCGGAACTGGTAATACCATAGACAGGCGTCACATGATTATAGGTCGTGCGCTCAACATCTGATATTTGCGAGTTGCATGGACTTGTAGGCTTGTAGCTGTAGCCTCTGCAAACTTGGAGGTGTTTGGTTGTAGAGACTAAAATTTAACAGGTATTATAACATATTTTATAATTATAGTAATTAGTATCTAATTATTGACTAATTAGATTTAGAAGATTTATCTCGTAAATTATTCTCTAGCTGTGTTTTTAATTTCGTAAATAGTCTATATTTAATACTTCATACATGTGTCTAAATATTCGATGTGAGCCAAGTTTACAAGAGGGAAGACCAGGGTTCAAAATTTCAGCAAAATTTTGTCAAAATTTCACAAAATCCAGTAATTTCGGTGGTGGCCGAAAGAAAAATCTGAAATACATGTGCTATATAACTTTAGACTCATATTTTCTATTGTTTATATTGCATATTCTTCTATTCAATAGATGTGTAATCATAAATTATACTGATACTTGTTTAGATCTAATTTTTTAAAAGAAAAACATATTTCATGTGCTAGTCTCTAAAAAAATTTTGGCAAAATTTCGGCCGAATTTCGTGAAATTCGATAATTTCGGTGGTGGCCGAATTTTTTGCCATATCGAAATTAAAAACCTTGGGGAAGACAGTCTGTTTCCGTCAACTGCGCTTGTCCACCGCTATCTTGTGCAATACAACACACTTTCGACAACCTTTCGTCAGTGTTACTCCTGCTCTACGGACCCATGACACCAACACCATCAGCCTCATTCATAATAAATCAGCTAACAATATTTTCTGTCATAGCTTATCAGCCAAACAAACAAGACGATCATAGGTCCATTAACATGTGAGCCGATTTTAGTTAGGTCCATTAACTTTGAAAGTAAATTTTTAGGTTCGTAAACTTTTTATGTTGTATCACCTAGATCCATACCTCTCCTCGTTGGCCTTTTGTGTTAATATAACGTGATGACTAGACTCTCTAAAGAAGCTCTTTGGCAATGTATTTCGTCAAACAGTTTGTGGGGCTGACCAGCACTATCCCAGTCTTTTGCACCAAATTAAATCATAGACCTCTCCTGGCTTTCTTCTTGTGCTGACGTGGTGTGATGACTAGACGCTCTAAAGCAGCTCTTTGCAGATGTATTCCGTCAAACAGACTGTGGGCGTGACAGCACCATCCTGGTCTTTTGCGCCAAATTAAATCTGTGTTACAGTTCACATGATTTTGTTCTTTAGCGCCGCGCAAAAATGTGGCATATGGATAGAGCTAGTCCACTCTCGCTGATGCAAGGCATGACGCATCTGCGTCGATGAGTTCGCCTTCATATTCAGCCACAGGCTATATATGCACCTCATATCATGATCCACAAGGAGTGGCGCTGTTGCAACTTTTGCAAGCTCAGGATCGTCCTGTAGCCGGCCAGCAGCCATTACCAGCACGTCCAAGTGTCTTCAGCCAGTAGCCACCCTCCTCGATCCATGGCATCGTCTCCTCAGCGGCCTCGTGTAATGATGCTGCCGTTGGCCGCGCAGGGCCATGTCATGCCCCTCATGGAGCTCTCCCACCTGCTCGTCGAGCACGGATTCGAGGTCGTCTTCGTGAACACGGACTTCAACCATGCCCGCATCATCACGGCCCTGGAAGGAGCGGCCCCTGCCCCCGTCGGGATCGACCTGATCTCCTTCCCGGACGGCATGGCCCCCGACGGTGACCGCACCGACATCGGCAAGCTGCTCGACGGCCTGCCGGCGGCGATGCTCGGCGGCCTCGAGGAGACGATCAGGTCCAGGAACATCAGGTGGGTGGTGGCCGACGTGTCCATGAGCTTCGTGCTGGAGCTAGTCCCCAAAGTGGGCGTGCGTGTCGCCTTGTTCTCCACTTTCTCCGCCGCCAACTTCGCGCTGAGGATGCACCTTCCCAAGATGCTAGAGGATGGCATCATCGACGAAACGGGTAAGCGCCGTCGTCATTTCTCAGGCTTATTAGGCAAATCTGCAAGTCATTCAGCAGTATTTTTCTCTCACAATAAATTAGCCAAGATCAGCCAAACGATCGGTTGTACGTTCGCAGGGAATGTGAAAAGGAACGAGAGGGTCCAGCTAAACCCCAAGATGCCGGCCATCGACGCCTCCAAGCTTCCATGGATCACTATTGGCAAGAGCCCCGAGTCACGGAGAGCCATGATCCAGAGCGCCATCACGACCATCCCGACACTAGCGCTCGCCGAAACTATTGTCTGCAACACTTTCCAGGAGATCGAGTCCGTGGCGCTGGCCCACCTCCCCATACCGGCGGTCGCCATCGGCCCGCTGGAGGCGCCCAAGTCGACGTCGTCGGCATCGGCGGCGACTGGCCATTTCTGGGCGCAAGACGTAACCTGCCTCCGCTGGCTCGACGCGCAGGCTCCCGGCTCCGTCGTCTACGTGGCGTTCGGGAGCCTCACGGTGTTCGACGTGGAACGGCTCCAGGAGCTGGCCGACGGCCTGGTGCTCACCGGGCGGCCGTTCCTGTGGGTGGTCCGGCCCAACTTCGCCTACGGTGTCGGCGAGGGCTGGATCGACGGGTTCCGGCGCCGCGTCGCCGGCAAGGGGCTCATCGTCGGCTGGGCTCCCCAGCAGCGCGTGCTCTCGCACCCCTCGGTGGCGTGCTTCGTGACGCACTGCGGGTGGAACTCGACCATGGAAGCGGTGCGGCACGGCGTCCCGCTCCTCTGCTGGCCCTACTTCGCCGACCAGTTCTTCAACCAGACCTACATCTGCGACCTGTGGGGCGTTGGGCTGAAGGTCTGCGCCGACGGGAGGGGAATTGTCACCAAGGAGGAGATCAGGGACAAGGTGGAGCGGCTGCTTGGGGACGAAGAGATCAAGGCGAGGACGCTGGCCTTGAAGAGCGCGGCGTGCGCCAGCGTCGCGGATGGAGGGTCCTCGCATCAGGATCTGCTCAAGTTAGTGAATTTGCTAAGAGAAAATTAGTCTTCATGTCAGAAATGTTTCAGAGTTCAGAGATTAGGTGGTTATATATATTCATCTGTTGCGGAGCCGTTAGAAAAATAGAAGTGGGTGTGCAAACATGTTAGGAGGACCATGTGTCATTGCATTGTTTTCGGCAACAAAAAAAGGATTCTTTGCATTTTAAACTGTATCACTAGAGAGCGAGTGCAATGCAAAATAAATGGAGCAATGGACCATGTCCTGAAAGCGAGAACGGATAGCATCTCTTAATCTGGCGAAGTGCCATGACAAGTCCCAGACAAGAAACCAATTGCTAGATTGATGTAAGAATGGCCGAATGCTTAATGCCTGCCATTTATACCAACCAAGCAAACACTACACAGTACAGTGCTAACGTTAGAATACTAGAAATGCAATTTGTTAATAGTATATGAAAGCATTTGGTAACTTCCATATTGAGTATGGTAAAGCAAATATCGACACAAAAGAGAGTATAACACTCGAATTCGGCCGTGAGATTCATGCCTGAGTTGTATTCTTCAGTTTCAGGGACGCTATAGGAAAGAGAATATTAGCACTGGTCCCCTTGCTCATGCTTGTACAAAATCCTGTATTCCTGTCCCAGGGAAATGGATACAAATACAGTTGGCCTGGTTTGGTGGCAGAACTTAGTTGTCACAGAGTTGTGCCTGTGCATGTTCGTCTGCATCTATACTCAAGTACAGAATTTGGTTGCCTCCACGAACAGACACGAGACAACTCGACAATCGACATGGCTGGAATTCATCGATACGAACCATTTGTCAATATGAGAAACCCATAGGCAAGCAGACGAGCACCAATGGATCCTTGCTGTTGCTGATGTGAGATCTGATGCGGACAGATGAGCACCCATGGATTCTTGCTGATGTCTGACGCGGCTGCACCGGGCGGATAGGCATATGCACGCACCTCTCTCTCTTATCGATAGATGTCCACAGGAGCAGCAAGCAGCCAAGAGCAGACTGACCTCTGACCTCTGAGGTTCTGACAGCGCACACACGCTAGTTGCTAACAGCCTCCATCCATGGCCGCGGCTCCTCCTCCTCCTCCTCCTCCTCCCCGGCCTCGTCTCATGGTGCTGCCCTTCCCTGCCCAGGGTCATATCATGCCGCTCATGGAGCTGTCCCACCGCCTCGTCGACCATGGCTTCGAGGTCGACTTCGTGAACACCGACTTCAACCACGCCCGCATCCTCACGGCCTTGGCGACAGGAGGAGACACCGGAGCAGCTGTCCATGCCGGGATCCACTTGGTCTCTTTCCCGGACGGCATGGGCCCCGACGGCGACCGCGCAGACATCGTTCGGCTGGCTCAGGGCTTGCCGGCGGCGATGCTCGGCCAAGTTGAAGAGCTGATCAGAGCTCATAAGATTCGGTGGGTGGTGGCTGATGTCTCCATGAGCTGGGTGCTGGACCTGGCCGGCACGGCAGGCGTGCGCGTCGCCTTGTTCTCGACCTTCTCGGCCGCCACCTTCGCCGTAAGGATGCGTATTCCCAAGATGGTAGAGGATGGCATCATTGACGAAAATGGTAAGAGCAAACCAAACCCGATTTCTGTGTCATCTGTGCTCTCCAGATCAGAATTCATGCAGGACATGGTGTTTCCGTGCGCAGCGAATGTGAAGAGGAATGAGAGGATCAAGCTGAGCCCCAACACGCCAGCCTTCGACGCCGCCGACATCCCCTGGGTCAGGCTTCGAAGCCCCATGATAAAGGGCATGATCAAGACCAACCAAATGTTCGCGCTCGCTGACACCATTGTCTGCAACACGTTCCATGCCATCGAGTCCGAGGCGCTGGCGCTCCTCCCCAAGGCGGCACTGGCCATCGGCCCCCTCGAGGCGCCGGCATCGAACTCAGCCAGCCATCTCTGGCCCGAAGACATGGCCTGCCTCGCCTGCCTCGACGCCCAGGCACCCAGATCAGTTGTCTATGTGGCATTCGGGAGCTTTACAGTCTTCGACACTGCAAGGCTCCAGGAGCTCGCCGACGGGCTGGCACTCACCGGACGCCCGTTCCTGTGGGTGGTCCGGCCGAACTTTGCCAACGGCGTCGATGAAGGCTGGCTGGACCAGTTCAGACGCCGCGTTGGAGACAAGGGGCTAGTCGTCGGCTGGGCGCCCCAGCAGCGCGTGCTCTCGCACCCTTCGGTGGCATGCTTCATCTCGCACTGTGGATGGAACTCCACCATGGAAGGGGTGCGTCACGGCGTCCCGTTCCTGTGTTGGCCATACTTTGCCGACCAGTTCATGAACCAGAACTACATCTGCGACGCGTGGGGCACGGGCTTGAGGATTGACGCCGACGAGCGGGGCATCTTCACCAAGGAGGAGATCAGGGACAAGGTCGACCAGCTGCTCGGCGATGATGGGATCAGAACGAGGGCACTGTCTTTGAAGAGAGCAGCGTGCGAGAGTATCACAGATGGAGGGTCCTCGCATCAGGATCTGCTCAAGCTTGTAAACCTGCTGAGAGAACAATAATCTTTAGATTGTCAGAATTGCTTTAGTCATTCAGAGGTCATTTGGTTAGATAAATATTGTCTGCAGAGTCGCATTCAAAGTTTTGTTTTGTTTTTTTTTTGTTTTTTTTTTTTTTTTTGAAACTATCGCATTCAAAGTTGGATAGACAGACATGGAGAAAAAGATCCGACGTCGGTGTTACTAGAAAATGCATTGTCACCTCATGGGCCACATACTGAAAGTGACACTTAGCTAGTACTAATACATATCAATCTGGAAAGTTTTAAAAACAATCTCTACGGTGCAAAGTGACAATGGAAGTTGCAAAGTATAACAGATTACTAAATTAAGCAGAGGAATGCTGAATGCCTGCTGCCGAGCCACTAAAACTGAGCCAGCAGAGCACTACAACTAGAAGTGCGTGCAGAGTTCACCAGGGTACCAGGAATGTTCCTGATTCAGAGTCACTATCTCAAATAACCAATTATTAGGTAATGAATTACACAGCCGAATAGATGCAGGCTTACCAAAAAATAATGGAGATGTCCCACGAGACTAGGCCATGGCATTAAAGTTATTTCCAAGACACAATCTGACTCTGTTACTATTTCATGGAGTATGCAAATCAGCGTGAGCTTTCTCCACAAGTAGATCAACGCTAAACATAAAAAACAAGAAAAAGTTTCCAAACAGAATGTACTATGTTAGTCATGGTCGTGATTACCTTTTGGACATATTGGGGTTTCAGACATCTGAAGTTATACCCAATATCCAAGAAATAGCTGTTCCAAAAAAACTTACAGTATATTTCAGATGAACTGCCATGTCATTACCTTCTAGTTGGTGAATTTCCAAGGAAGAATTGTAATTTCTTTTTTATAGAGGACCAATATCTTTGAACCCATTGGAATCTAGTGAAACTTTCTATGCATATAATGGATAGGCACAACCAAAACTAGTAGAAGAGTTCAGCAGCAGGCATCTCAGCCACGTGCATAACCGCCATGGCGGTTATTTTGCTTGCCCAGCAAGGTAGAGAAAACAAAGTGGTCAACTATGGACTGAATGATTGTGAAGATAACCTTTTCTTTGGAAAAGGTAGACCTATATTCAGCAGGCTACAAATCTGCTGATGTATGGTCTGATGCAACAACCATAATTTTGGCACCCTTTATATGCACACCCGATGGACCAATCTGGTTATACCTGCCCACAAGTAGCAGCAAGCATTGATCCCACAAACTGTTTGTAGCCACGACAGAAACAACCTTCATGGCTTTTGCTGCTCCTAAACCTCATGTCATGGTGCTACCCTTCCCTGCACAAGGTCATGTCATTCCACTCATGGAGTTGTCCCATAGGCTAGTTGACTATGGATTCAAGATTGACTTCATAAACACCGAGTTCAACCACGACCGTATCTTCAAGTCCATGCAAAACAAAGGAGCAATCCCTGAGGGTTTACACATGCTCTCAATTCCAGATGGTATGGACCCTGATGATGATCACACAGACATTGGCAAGATGGTTAGGGGCTTATCAGCTGCCATGCTCAGCCCCCTTGAGGAGATGATCAGAATCAAGAAGATAAAATGGGTGATAGCAGATGTGTCTATGAGCTGGGTGCTAGAGTTGACAAACACAGTGGGAATACGTATTGCTTTGTTCTCAACTTACTCAGCATCTGTGTTTGCACTAAGGTTGAAACTGCCCAAACTGATCGAGGATGGTATTATTGATGAAAGCGGTAAGAAATATTCAAATTGTCTTTAGCATAAATACTTCCATACTGTCATGTTCCTCTTTACATCCTATGTCTTAGTGACCAATACAAGACCATTGAATTTAATGCAGGGAATGTGAAAGTGCATGAGATGATCCAACTGATGCCACCCATTGATTCAACTGAGATCCCCTGGGTCAGCCTGGGCAGCACCCCAGAAAGACGCAGAGTGAACATACAGAAGGTCATTAGGACTAACCGATTGATAGCGCTTGCTGAGGCCATCATCTGCAACACATTCAGAGAAGTAGAACCTGAAGCGTTGGCTCTCCTCCCCAATGCATTACCCCTAGGTCCATTGGCAGTGCCGATGTCAAAGCCGACTGGTCATTTTTTGTCTGAAGACCTGACCTGCCTCACCTGGCTTGACACGCAAGCCCCGGGCTCCGTCATATACGTGGCATTTGGGAGCTCGACTGTCTTCGACGCAACAAGATTCCATGAACTCGCCAATGGACTTGAGTTATCTGGCTGGCCGTTCATATGGGTGGTTCGGCCAAACTTCACCAAGGAAATCGATGAGGATTGGTTCAACCAATTCCAGCAAAGTGTCAATGGGAAGGGACTGATCGTCACTTGGGCTCCTCAGCAAAGGGTACTGTCACACCCCTCAGTTGCTTGCTTCATGACACACTGTGGGTGGAACTCAACGATAGAAGCTGTGCTGCATGGTGTCCCATTCTTGTGCTGCCCCTATTTTGCTGACCAGTTTTGCAACCAGAGCTACGTGTGCAATGTGTGGAAGACAGGCCTTAAGCTTTATTCCAACGAGCAAGGGGTCGTCACAAGGGAGGAGATCAAGGAAAAGGTTGTGCAGCTGCTGAGCGATGAGGATATCAAGGCCAGGGCGGTTATGTGGAAGAACATTGCATGTGCAAGCATCAGAGAGGGAGGATCCTCTCATGCGAACTTGCTCAGCCTTGTGAATTTGCTACAAGAAGGATGATGTTCCAGAATTTATACTCAGTTGCCACATACAGTTTAGTTCAATAATTCTTTTTGTGTGTGTGTGTGTGTTGGGGGGGGGGGGGGGGGTAAATGAAGGCCTGATCAAAAAAAATGATTTTTTTGTTGGTCCTTTTTTTTAAATAAATTTTAAAATTTTTGGAT
>Ga0182004_10001165_pt1 | contig 18671 bp, 19 predicted proteins | sample Sormic07211540_1_FD_120479 | JGI IMG/M metagenome (GOLD analysis project Ga0182004, IMG submission 120479) | Endophyte microbial communities from Sorghum bicolor roots, Mead, Nebraska, USA - 072115-40_1 MetaG | ecosystem: Host-associated > Plants > Roots > Unclassified | place: USA: Nebraska...
AATGACAGATTAATTATGCTTAATAGATTTGTCTTGCAGTTTCCTGACGAGCTATGTAATTTGTTTTTTTATTAGTTTCTAAAAATCCCTCCCGACATCCTTCCGACATATCCGATGTGACACTCAAAAAATTTTCATCTCCAATCTAAACAGGCCCTTAGCAATGATGAAAAAAAAATCTGAATTAGCTGCCCGTGATATGTAATCGACGCCTTGGGTCGACCTTGAAGATTATTCAGCCCGGGCACACAAAAAACTGAAATTGGGATGTGTAACTTAAGTCGTAAGTGGCAACTGCTTCCTCCATTTCAAAATATAAGATGTTCAGGATTTCAGATTCATAGTATTTATCATGCATTTAGATATAAGCGTATCTCAAATATTAGTCTATCTTAAATTTAACATTGCACCACTTTTCAAAGTTCACATATAAGTTTATCTCAGATTCATGGGGTGGGAGTTCAAAGCTAATTCTATAGATCATGCTATGATTCTACTTTACAATTTATAACACGTTCAACTTGCTCCCCTACGGTAGAAATACAACCCATAAGTTTCTCTCTCGTATAGCCAACAATAATATACAAATATAATCCATATACAACTATATTAACTTAATTAACATGTGTCTAAATTATAATTATTAAAATAAATTCAATTTCGATGATCTAAATAGGGCCTTAGGGTATCACTAGACTAAAGTTTGATCAGATAATAGGCTAAACCTAAATCAATTATTTTCTATTTTTAATAAGTTCTACGCATCAATTAGCCTCTATTATTTTTATAGACCATGATTAATTCATGTTCAGGTCTTCTATTTGTCATTCAAAACATGGGCTATTTTAGCCCATCCAAACACCCTAATCCAGGGGGTACGTTTGTGTGCTCTTTAAGAGGTTTTACGAAAGCTTTCTACCACATTAATATAGTAGACGTATCATGATTTTTTTAGTGAAGTTAGTTGGGGAAATCTATCTTTTTTTTATAAACTTTTATGAAAAAAAAAACTCGATCTGCGGAGGTAAGATAGTCCCCAAGAATTGCATCAAGAAGAAGACCTACGACCACGATTTGGCATAGAACAAATGAGGGGATTTTTTATTCATAGTCTAAAAATTTGCTCCCATGGGAAGTCTGCTGAATCCTCTAACCAGACTAGAGGCCCTTGCTTGTTTAATTCGCTTCCATGAGGAGTTGAAGCTAAGCCTATTGGATATTACTCAAGTGTTTTAATCACTAGACTAAAAGGTCCTTTGGCTAGACATATCACAATGCATTGGGTGGAAATTAGGATCGAATATTCAAAAATTTAAAAGTTGGTTGAGGATTTTATTCACCCGTGTACCCAGCTTGTCAGGATGTAAGGCCTTGTTTACTTCCAAAAAATTTTGCAAAATAAAAATAGTAGCACTTTCGTTCGTATTTGACAAATATTGTCCAATTATCGACTAACTAGGCTTAAAAGATTCGTCTTGTCAATTCCGGCCAAACTGTGCAATTAGTTTTTATTTTTATCTATATTTAATACTCCATGCATATGTCTAAAGATTCGATGTGACGGGGAATCTGAAAAATTTTGTAAAATTTTTGGTGAACTAAACAAGGCCTTAAGTCAATTTCCTTCCATTTTGACAGTTGTGTGAATTGTGATTAGCTCCTGGGCGAACGTGTGACTGATTTGACGAACACAGAGAATGAGCGAGTTTCCGTCACATGTCCTTCGTCTGAATGAATAGTCTGGTCATGCTTAAACAGCGCAGCACCAGAAGTTCCTGTTCATCCGATCAAAAAAGATGTTCCCGTTCATGACGTCACCGCACGTCCGCACGATCCACCCGACCACGGCTCACTTCTTCGGTTACTCGCAGTCGCCATTGCCGTGCAAGCAATTACTTCCCCGTCCCCTACCCACCCTCCCAGCCACGCGCAGATCAATGGAGAGGCAGAGGAGCCCCTTCTCCTGCTCCTGGTCGTACCACTGCCACCTGCTGAGCCCAAAGAGCCTCTTCCTCGCTTCCTTCGCCTCCTTATCCCTCCTCTTCTCTTTTCTCTTGGCCTTCCGCCATGGCCGCTCGCTCCACCTTCCCTTTGCGCTCGCCGCAGCCCCGGCGCCGGTTCTCGTGGGCGGTGGGGGTTACTGGGGCGACCCAGCGGCGGTGGAGGTTGAAGAGGCGGTTCTCGGGCTCAGGAGAGGGGAATCGGCCGCGGAGGGAGCCCGCACCGCTGTTCCCGGAGACTTGTCGGTGCGCGGCGTGGGCTCGGTAACGCAGGCGCAGGAAGCTGTTACTCCAGGAGGGAATGGCAGAGCACCCTCGAATGGTGAGGTTTTCAAAGAGCAAAAGATCGTGGAAGCTGGAAACCACTCTTTTGGTTTTGGAGGCTTGGATTCGGCTGTGGAGGAGGTGAAGGAAGCTGCTCCTGAAGGTGGAGGTGGCGAGAGGTTGTCAGAAGATTCGATTTCAGAGAGACCAGTCATAGCAGAAGGCAAGAATCTTAGCAAAGAAGTTCTTGGTTCGCCAACTGCATCAGCAGAGAAATCGGAGGGAACGGGGTCTGCGCGAGCTGTCAATTTCTCCATACAAGCTTCAGGTCCCTTAAAGGGGTCGAAAGGCGAATTCTTGCAAGATGGACATGTTGACGGTAGGGCTATTTCCTCTGTGCATGGAGCTTATGCTTCTGAACAAGGGGAACGATGGGAAAGCTCAGATCGTTCAACAGTGAAGTACAAACCAGGAGCAGCTCCAGTGAATCCAACTAAACAAGAACCTAATCCGAATCCAGAAATGGCTGCGAGCAAAATTGGTTTGGCGCAAAGCAATGCTGCAAACTGTGATGTTTCTGATGGGAGTTGGGTGTTTGACGAGAGCTATCCAGTCTACGCGAGCAATGTGTGCCCATTTATAGATGAAGGATTCAGCTGTGAAGCTAATGGGAGAGTGGACCAAAGCTATATGAAGCTCAGGTGGCAACCTAAGCATTGCAGCATTCCAAGGTGTTGTTACATTAGGATATTTTTCTCGCTTCTTTGGTTGCTTAGGAATTTGGGCAGTACTAGAAGTTTGTCATTCACTAACTTAATGTGATAATTTTAGGTTTGATGCTAGGAAAATGCTTGAGATGCTGCGAGGAAAGCGACTAGTGTTTGTTGGAGATTCCATTAACAGGAACCAATGGGAATCCATGATGTGCTTGCTGAGTACGGAAATCTCAGATCCTGCAAGGATTCATGAAACTCGTGGCCGCAAGATTAAGAGAGAGAAACGATATTACAACTTCGTGTTCTTGGTTCGTATGATCTATAGCTGATGTGGAACTAGTCTACTCAGTGTCTAGACTAGTGCATAATACTCATCTTGGTGTCATTGTTGCAGGACTATAATTGCAGTGTAGAGTATCATGCCACACATTTCTTGGTGCATGAAGCCAAGGCAAGAATGGGCCAGAAGGGCACAATGACGCTATGGATCGATACCATAGATCGGAGCTCATCAAGATGGAAAGGTGCTGATGTGCTTGTGTTCAACTCTGCTCATTGGTGGTCACGTCACAAAACAAATGATGGGTGAGGGTTCACTAATGTGAAGCAATGAATAGAGTTCTTGTTCATAAAATGCATTCTTCAGTATTCTTGTTTCCTGTAACCTTGCAGACAAACGCTAGCACCTGATGATTACATATCTGTTGCAGAGTGAATTTCTATCAAGAAGGAGATCATGTTCACCCATATCTTGATGCCTCCACAGCTTTCCAAAGAGCACTAACGACATGGGCATTGTGGGTTGACCGCTACATCAATCCACAGCGAACTCGAGTGTTCTTCCGAAGCACATCGCCGTCACATTTCAGGTTTGTCCTTCTACTGTTCAATCTGACAGGAAGAACTAGAGAAATGTTGCTGTTGTCTTCTCTATGGAGCATTTGGTTGTAAGATTTACCACTGGTTGCAGCGGAGGAGAGTGGAATTCAGGGGGACACTGCAGAGAGAGCACACTAGGCCCTAATGACAGCCGTCTATGGCCAATGCCTGAGATAAACGTGATGCTGGAACAAGTCTCTAAGCAAATGAAGAATCCTGTGACAATTCTGAACATCACTGATCTATCCAGGCTAAGAATGGATGGTCACCCATCTGTTTATCGACGGAAGGGAGTAGATTTAACAGCATCGAGTGCCCAGGACTGCAGCCACTGGTGCCTTCCTGGAGTCCCAGACACATGGAATGAGCTGCTGTTCTACCATCTAGTGTCCTCACGAGAATAGGACAGTAACAAGGTGGTGATCACAGTCTTTTTCCTTTTCTGGATAAGCTCTTATATGTTTTTTCCTCGGTAAATGTAAGTTGATTCATTGACTGTAAATAGAGAGCAATTGGTTGGATACCATATATAGTTCCATAAATATTCCTAATCAATTACCAAAGGAGTTTTTAGGGATCGTTTCAAATGTGTTTTTGGGGATAATTTGTTTTACAACTAAGACACCGTGGTTAGACAATTGGACTGATAAACAAATTGAACTACAATGAGTCAGTGAGCATTTGGCCTTTAGTCATCTCACTACGCTCATAGTTGCTCCAACAACTCCAGACCGTGGGGATCATCCCCAGAGTTTTTGCCCTTAAAAAACAAGAATCCTTTTTTTTTCTCATTTGTTATTGTATATAATTCTATTGACCAGTGATGAAGTTATCATATGCCAATCATCATATAAACTAAATGGCCCTTGTATAGTGAAATAAGATCAAAGCATGTGTTAACTGGAATTTTATCACTCCCTTATACATACCAAAATATATCAAGGACACATGGGCGATCCTTGAAATTTCTGGATTTCCTTTTGAATGCAAGGAATTTCAAAAGAAACAATTTATGGCCTTGTTTAGTTCCGAAAATATTTTGGATTTCGGTACTGTAGCATTTTCGTTTTTATTTGATAAATATTATCCAATTATGGACTAATTAGACACAAAAGATTTATCTCGTAATTTACAGGCAAACTGTACAATTAGTTTTTGTTTTCATTTATATTTAATGTTCCATGCATGTGCCGCAAGATTCGATGTGACGTGGAATCTTAAAAAGTTTTTGGTTGCGGAAAGCAAATGAGACCAGGTGTTTTACGGCTTGTTTGGATTATTCCTCTAAACTTTAGAGATTTAAACTTTATTTATTTCACAATAATGCTCCTTATAGTTGACAATAGATTTATTCCGAACGTGGCTAACAAAAATGTGAGAAGCGATGCCAACTGCTTCCTTTTTTTTTTTTTGACGACACAACTGCCTCTCTTGAATGTCCAAGAAAGGTGGGGGCAGACCGCAGACGAACAGTTACGCTTACTCCACCACACCAGAAGCCGTTTCCGTTTCCGTTACACTGACCCTCCTGCTCCTCCGGTCCTCCCTCTCCCTCAGTCCGTGCTTGAGGCTCCCTCTCCCCCCTCCAGAAGCCGCACGGCTAGCTATTGCCGTACCATCCGCCCTTGCTTCCTCCCCGCAGCACGGAGCAAAGCAATGGAGAGGCAGAGGAGCTCCTCCTCCTCTTCCTCGTACCAGCTCCTTAGTCCCAAGTGCCTCCTCCTCCTGTCCTTCGCCTCTTCCTCCCTCCTCTTCTCCTTCCTCTTCGCGCTCTTCGCCGTCCGCCACGGCCGCCCCCTCCACCTCCCATTCGCCATGCCCAACGCCTCCTCCACTGCGTCCCTTGCACGGTCACCGCCTCTTGGGGGCGGTGGGGGTTCCATGGTCGGCGCGGTGGCGCTCGCGCCGGAGGCCGGTTATGCGGTCCGTGGGCGCGGGAGTGGAGATTCAGTGGCGGATGGAGCCCACCACGCGGTTGCCGGAGACCTGTCGGCTCGCGCCGCGGGCTCGCCAATGGATGTGGAAGAAGCGGTTGCTGGAGGAGGAAATGGTGGAGCACCCGCGCCTGGTAAGGTTTTGGAGGTGCAAGAGATTGCAGAAGCTGGGAGAACTTCTGCTTCAGAGGAAGTAGCTGCATCAATGGTGAAATCGGAGGAAGGAGAGTCTTGGAGAACTGTCAATTTGTCCATGGAAGCTTCAGGTACTGCAATGGAGATGAGAGGTGAATCCGTGCAAGACGATCTTGTGGTTGTGGGGGATAAGCACAATTCCTCTGTACAAGCAGCTTATGGTTCTCAACAAGGGGAGCAACTGCAAAGCTCATATCATTCAGCAGGGAATAATAATTCCGTGGGAGCTCCGGTCAATCAAAATAAGCAAGATCCTAACCTGATTGAGGAAGCGGTCATGACCAAAACGGATTCTACAGGAGGCAATACCATACATTGTGATGTTTATGATGGGAGTTGGGTCTTCGATGAGACCTATCCACTCTACACTAGTGATTCATGCCCTTTTATAGATGAAGCATTCAGCTGTGGAGCAAATGGAAGAATGGATCAAAGATACATGAAGTGGAGGTGGCAGCCTAAGCATTGCAATATACCAAGGTGTTTGCTGCGCTCCTGCAATTCCTTAGTTCTTTGGTTGCTTAGGAGTTTTGCTATTTGCTAACTTCTTGAAATAAAACTTAGGTTTGATGCTAGGAAAATGCTTGAGAAGCTGCGAGGAAAGCGACTAGTGTTTATTGGGGACTCCATTAACAGGAACCAGTGGGAATCCATGATGTGCTTACTGAGAACGGCTGTCTCAGATCCTGGAAGGATTCATCAAACCCATGGCCGCAAAATTACTAAAGAGAAGGGTGATTACAACTTCAAGTTCTTGGTTAGTACCTGTATCTGACTATGAGTACTCCATTCATCAATGTCTAGGCTTGTAGATGGTAATCATCTTGGTATTGCTGTTGCAGGACTACAACTGTAGTGTGGAATATCATGTGACACATTTCTTGGTGCATGAAAGCAAGGCGAGAATTGGCCAGAAGCGCATGAAGACACTACGGATCGATACCATTCATCGGAGCTCATCAAGATGGAAAGGTGCTGATGTGCTTGTGTTCAACACTGCCCATTGGTGGTCGCATCACAAAACACAATCTGGGTGAGTATATTGATTAATGTGGATGACAATCACATCAGATGAACAGTTTTTATTTGGAATCAACTGCCAAACAACTCCAACCTTGACACTATTATTTATTCTTCTAAAAAAATCTAGAGCTTATAATAAAAAACTAAATCGTGTTATTAAAATCTGGTTATCACATATACTTTGCAGAGTGAACTATTATCAGGAGGGAGATCATGTTCATCCCCATCTCGATGCCTCTACTGCTTTCCAAAGAGCACTAACCACCTGGGCATCCTGGATCGACAGTAACACCAATCCACAGCTAACTCAAGTGTTCTTCCGAAGCTCATCCCCGTCGCATTTCAGGTTTGGTCTTTTACTAGTCAATCTAACATGAGTGTCATAAGAGCTGCTGTCGTCTCCTCTGTGCAAGCAGGTCGATGTAACTAGTTATTGTCAATTTCAGCGGTGGGGAGTGGAATTCAGGGGGGCACTGCAGAGAGAGCATGCTGCCCCTTAATGACACCCATGCTAGGCCGGTACCTGAAAGAAACGTGATCTTGGAACAAGTCACGAAGCAAATGAAGACTCCTGTGACAATTCTGAACATCACTAATTTATCTGGGATCAGGATAGATGGTCACCCATCTGTATATGGCCGGAAGACAGTAGATTTAACCGCATCGAGCGTACAGGATTGCAGCCATTGGTGCCTTCCTGGAGTCCCAGATACATGGAATGAACTGTTATTCTACCATCTACTGTCACCACAAGAAAAAGATGTAACAAGCTAGTGGCTGAATTATTTGCCGGCTCATTTTTTTTGTCGGCGGGGATATTTAGTCTTGTCTGTAAATGTTAATTTGATTTGAAAAGAGGGCGCAAGTGCACAATCAGTCAATCATGCTTGTCTCTGCAGTCCTGCACCCCTCTCTGCAACCAATAATGTGACATGCAAATAGCCTATTATCAAGTTCTAGAAACACTCCTAATGAATCATCAAATACTTTCAGGAATAAAAGTGTACATTTAGCAAATAAATTTCATCTTACCAAAAAATATACAAACAAGGTTATAGTTGTAGCCATCTCAGCTAGTTGATACTCTAGCAATAGCCACTCCAGTTTGAAAACCTGTTAGCAGTCTATCTTTTCTCAACCTAACAAGGTTGTCACCTTCCGACCTAAGGTCCACAAATGTTTATATGCATTTATTCTCCAACTTGATGTCTGAGAGTTTGTTTACTAATAATGAATATATCTATTAACAAAGTCCTCGTATAATGACTAGGACTAAATCATGTATTAAATATATATATAATTTACTGCATATTTGTATCATCCGGAGCGACTCTTCAGCTATCGAGCAACTTTGTGTGCTCGATGATGAGAGACGGATGCTTCGTCCTTCTTTGATCCTTCGGGTCTCCTAGCCCAAGCTGGAGCCTGGTCAGGCCCATAACGATAATCATAAAAGAGTTCGTCGCTAGCCTCAATATGCTCCTTCGCATAGATACCAACCCGATGGTCGCCAGCCACCAACATCACCTGGAAAGTAGGATGAATTTAAGATGAGCAACATAATAAAGAACTAAATGCTATTCAGTAATTGAAATTCTTACCTTTGCATAGCAGTTGGGGTTAGATGAGTGATTTGCGAACTTCAATTTGTCCCCCTTGCGATAAGCATCCAATACATACTGTGTAAAAGTATTGAATTCAAGCTTACTGCATTGAATTAAACAAATATTTCAATACAATGAAGAAAGAGAGGAGGGACAAGAAGCACCTGGTCATTTAAATCAAATAGAAATGATGAGTTTGCCCGGTCATAAATTTTGCCGCGTTTGTCTGCTTCCTTGTGAGAGATCAATTCACCAGTATATTCTCCAAGATAATCATTTTTATTTACAGGATTCTACATATTGCAAGGAAAATAAAAAGAAAATTAGCCAGAACAAGAAAGAAAGTATCACACTCAGAGGTTTTTGTTCGGTTATCTGACCTTAATGAATGCACCCCAACCTGCAACATCAGACCTTCCTAACAAAATCTGGTCCATGGTAAACAATTAATGCAGTTAGCGTTAGGAGAGTACAATGATACAAAGGGACAAATAGCACCGCGAATATACTCAGTCTCACCCTTTGCTGTTGTTTCAAAAGGAGCTTCATATTTCCACACTGATAGCCATCACCTCTTGCAGGTGGCTCACCTAGTGAACCATCCCCACAGCTGAAGATAATATATCCATCGTGTTATGTGTGATAAAATATAATAGTACAAATCAGAAATATGAATATGACAATAGAACAAGATAGGCAGTTAACAAAAATTACAGTTTCTTGAGTCTTGCCCTGTTGTATGATTATTTTAACTAGTTCATGAATGCATAAAGGTCAATTGTTAATTAGACCAGTGCTGATTACCTCACCCAGCAATTCCTACAAACATCTGGATCACATTCACGATTGGCTGCAAAACAGGGGCACTGTCTGCTTCTGCATTGACTTTTTGCACAATGACAGCCTCTAAACTTGTTTTTGCAGCTCTTCGAACACCTATTGATTAATCATGACACATCAGTATTCAGAAATGAAATCAGTATCATTTTTTTACTCTGCATTTTTATTAGTAAAAATATACGAAATAATTGTCAGTTCATACTTAATCACTAAAAAAATGGGGGTAAAGGAACAACAGAAATCTATCTGCTCAGTAAAAAGGGAAAGTTAGCATAACTTGGGACGCACCCACAGTACTTTTCGCAGCAAGTTCCATTTTCCACACAGGGGCAATCTTTACCACACATTTGCTGGCACACACATGGGTTATATTGTGTGTACCATTGCTTCCCATCACCAATTCTTTTTCTAACAGTTGGATGCCCTGCAGACTTCCAAGTATATTTCAGCTTCCGATTGCGGCCCCTCCGACGATAGATTCTTGTTCTGGCAACCATGTCTTGCTCCTAGAAGACAAGGACAATTAATCATAGTATTACTAGCGTAACAATGCCAACAGAAAAACAAAGGGTTTTTGAGCTGCAATAATAGTAGGCAAAAGAAATATATTTAAATACAAAAAGGACTGTACAGATGCTTATGAAAACAACCAAAGAAAAGGAAACCATATGAAACAGGGAGGAAAAATTAACAAGGGTGGCAAGCCAATCTAATAAAAGACTCCTAGCTGGTTATCTATTTATTTTTGACTTGTCAGTTTGACTGTGGAGTGGTAGTCAGGCCATATATAGCCACTTCATATCAACAAATCAGCGAACAGGGGATAAGAAAGTGGATAAGGAACTTCATCCAACTTTGCTGGAAAAAAACTGGATTTGGGTTCTGAGAAGAATGGTCCAGCCCAAGCAGATGGTGCTGATTATTGCTTCACAAAAGCATCCAGAGATGGGGTTCAAAACAAGCATGTCCACAGTTGAAGAAACCAGCCAACTAAGCACATGAGCTTATGCTGTTATGTGTTCACTAGGGAAGAGCAGCCTATAAGGCCTTGAACCTGCATGCATGCCTATTGCCACCTCGTTTTTTTCTCATCTATTTATTGATTATATATAAAACAAAACTCACATTCCAACCATTGATCTAATGACCCCCAGTTTAGATCTGGTAACATGGGTGGCAACAGGTCTGATCCCAAAAGGAAAGCTGTTTTACATACCCCCGTAGTAGCATATTTTACCTGTTTTCTGGAATGGCAATTCCTTGGTTTTTCTCCTGTTGCCTCAACAATATTACAAAGGCTATTCCCAAAAGGATTAAAAAAAATCTTTTACCCCCCCCCCCCCACCATAAAATACCGTGCAATGAATAGAAGTCATTGTATGTGATACCTTGTCCCCTAATCTGCGGCCAATCATAACAAACATAATCACAACAGCATAGTAAGAGGCTGAATTCAGACCAATGTGGGCTACCAACAATTTACATACCTCTAACTTTTCTGATCTGAGTGAATACCAATGAGGTAAAGCACACAAGCTAACAGGACAAGAAAGTGCATACCATGTAGTCTTGTTCAGTTTCTGCAAAGTCGCCCGAGATGGATTTATTCAAGAGAGGTCTCTTCGCCATCGCTGCACCATTGTTGTACATGTAGTTGGCCACTTCCATGCAGGTCTTCAGACCAGATAGTAAATTTCTGGCAATGAGACAGCTGTGACCGATGCACACAAAGGTCATACAACTAGGGAATCAAATTATCAAATTAAACTAATAATGGAACTCCTTTTTCAACAAGCCTAGGGAAACTAAAAGATATAATAAAATAAAATGTTTCATTACATACAACATATAATTACCTGTTCTTTCCAAATATCTCTATGCCCTTCAAGTATAGATCTCGCTCTAAGGCACTCCAACAAGAAAGAGTGTGCTCCGACAAATTATTTGTTGAAGATACTTTATTACTTTCTCTTCCCACATTTTCAGTAGTAGTAGTTGGGTTTTCTCCATAGATATCTTTGCTTGAAGTCTTCTTAGTGGACTCGTCAAGAATTCGTAGTTTATCACCCCCGGATTCTCTAGACTCTGGTCTTGTGTCACGAATCTCCGGAATGGAAAGTTTATTCAGTATATTGCTTGCAAAAGAAATGTCAGAAGTAAAAACCTTCTGCCTTTTGCCAGGAGAACGCTCCCTGTACCTAGGTCCATGTTTTGAAATCTTGTGTTTCCTTAAACTACTGGGAGGCAAATCAGAGGGTACATTCTCTGTTTCAGAGGTATCTGCTGAAGGCGGAGTAGTGCTTTCCTCAGCGCTAACAGAAGAAATTATTTTTGATCCACTGGTTCCAAATAGTGTCATGGATCTAATGTTGCCTTTCTCTCGGTTTGAATCTTCTGATTCAGACATAATATTAACATCAACTTTGTGTGAGGCGGTTCCTGATTCCATAGTATATGTTGCACAGCCACCAAGACCATCATCATGCATCTCTTGAAATCCTTCTCTCCACTGGGGAAACTAAAATTTAAGTTAGCCCTGGCACACAATGAAGTAATTGCCACGAATATTTATGGAAACATACAAGCTCAATAGGATAAATGCTCTAAATAGTTGAGAATGTATTAGGAACTTGGGCGATTTAAAGCATTTCTATTCCTTAGAAAAAAAACATATAGGTGGAGATGTGTGCCTGCCTTCTGGCTACATCAACCATGGGTTCTGGGTCCAATTGTCCTGGTAAACCATGTGCCATGAGAGTAGCATTATGCCATAATAAGTTTTAGTTATATACTCGCAATACCACCAACAGACACCACACCCTGTACAGGTTGAGCAGGAAAGATTTTTTCGAAGGTCTACTATGGAGTCATCTATGTATTTGATTCGGGAAGCTCAGATAAATCAAAATGGGCTTCTCTTTTTTTTCATAGCAGCTGGTATGTGTCTGCTCCACAACAACAAAAATGGGTTTATACCTCTCTGAGTTATTCCAGTCTAGAATTTTACTATTTGTCAATGGATATGCTTCAGAGTTCTAGTGGAATTATTTGCATGCTCCCATCCTAGCACATAACATAGAGTTCATGATGTTTAACTAAGCTTATGCACGTATACTATTATTTGTTAGGGAAATCCTTCTGTTACTTTGATGTGTCTGCTTTTTCAGAGAGAAATAAGGCAGCCAAGTATTTGTGCTTTGACAGAATTTGTTCTTTTAGTATCAGTTACATGAATATCACACTGTCAATCACTAGCACCGGAATTAGGAGGCAATCAATTGGGAAGGGGAGTGCCAGCAATATCATTGTTATCTAACCATGTTCTCATTTATTTGGTATCTAATGCTGACACAGGTAATGATGTTTTTATTTGAATATTATTTTTCTATCTCCAATCACGGGCAGTACTGGAGCTGACCAGGCACAATGGTGCAGCGTTCCACGTAGGACGAGGGGCGAAGTTGAGCTGAAAAGAAAAGTATGACTGAAAACACTTTGATAGTTCATGGATGATTTTTTTGAACCAGGAAAACAGTAAGGGAAGCCCCCACTGTTAGCTTTTATTAAAACAAAAAATCAACCACTGTACAAAACAGAAGGAAACACTCCAGCTAAGACCAAGCGAGGCTAGAAGAAGAAAAATTAAGAAACACTATACATAGAAATCAACCCAGGAGAGAAAAACAGATCGCTTGTTTTTTTAAAAAAAAAACTGTCACTTTGATAGTTATGGGATGAAACTTAGCCCAAAAGAAAACTGAGGATTAACAGTCATTTTGAAAGTTTGGGAGGAGATAGTTGAGGGACTAAAATGACTATTCCACCTTCTGAATCTGTGAGAAATTTGGTGCAGAGGAAGTTACAGAACAAGACTTTTTGATGGAAAAAATACAGGAAGTGGTAATGGATGGCGAGGAAGATTAAAGTCTTATGGATGATGGAGAAATCTGGGATTTACTCTAAAAAATCCATGTATAGGTGGAAGACCTTCTGAGGCGGTTCTATGCAAAAGAAGGAAGAAATTGTGGAGCAATAGGATGCCCCTAAAGCTGAAAGTTCTGGAACAATGAAAATGGAAAGGGGGGTGCTAATTACATCATCTGTAATTGCCCAGATATTGTAGATCATGTTTTCCTTTTGTGTTTTAGCTAAATTCTGTTGGGTGGTCATCAAAGGCGCACTACGATAGGATAGGACACCTACAAATATGCAATATTTCCTAGATGAATGAAAAGATTATAACCTGAAGTTTTTCTCTTTTCGGTGATTACTTGAGCATTGTGGACAACTCGAAATAAAGTGATGGTTGAGAAAAAGTGTTAGTCAAAATGTCCAACTACTTGCAGAGATGGAAGATTCTACTGAGGCTGGCGGAGAAATCAAAGGTGGAACAGATGGACAGGGACAGAGTACTTCCTGAAGAACAAGAAGCTTCAAGATATGGAGGAGCTGCTGTAAGGTTTGCGTGAGAGGGGACAAGCCCTTCTCTTTTCCAATCTTGTCCGGTGGCCTGTGTGTCATGTTTGCTTTTGGGAGTCTATAATCTTTCTTAGCAGTTTGCTGTTGTTAGTGGTTTTCTCCTGCTTTGTTTGTAAGCTGGTGTCCCCAGCAAGTTGCAGACATTGTAAACAGATTTGCTTTCTCATAATCACGGTTATACTTTGTAAAAAAAAGGGGGGGGCGGGGGACGCCACTGAAAAAATAGGTCGAAATCATCTAGGAGTTGTAGAAAAGAGGTATTTAAGGATTGTGAAAGAGGCTAAAAAGAAGTATCTATAACTTGAGGAGCAGCCAATATGGTAGTAAACTTCATTCATGAGGAGACATACTCGAAGGTAGCACTGATGACCACATGGCTTCTTGTTTTCAGCAGGCTCAAAGCTGTAGGGTTGCTTCTCACACTGACAAACAAAAGTATTTTCATTTACTTTGCAGGGGAAAAAAATAGAAATTTCAAATGCAAATGATCTGTTACTTACTGGGAATACCAAATTCTGTGAGCAACCATGGAGGCGGCAATCAAAAACCTGAGTGAACAAATGTCCTAGGTAAATCTCAACCTTGAAAGTTTAGTTGAACCAATCGGCAAAACACAGCCTTGAAAACAGGAAATAAAAGCAACAGAATGCCAGAAGTGGAATTATACCAAGCATCTGCGGCAGAAGAGATTATCAAAAGAATCCAGAACAGCATCCATAGTTTTGTCCAGAGAAAGTTGGCTTTCTATCTTGTCTGAAGATGCAGAGTGCTTCTCATTTTTCTCAAATAGAACTTCAGATCTTTCCTGTCATTTTATGGAAAAAGCAAAGTCGCTATCAAATTTTGGGCATCTTATAAGTTGAACAAATGTAAGGACAGCCGGGGACAGTTAACGTTTATGGTATACAAGTCACTTCACTAACTTAAAAATCTTATTAAAATGGTAGACAACCTCAATTTCTGATGGAGTTGCATCAATAAACTGGCAGAGGACATTAATAACCTCTCGGTTTAACCCATGCTCTTGAGTAGCTCTCCTGTAGAAGTTACATAAAATCAGATAAACATGAATTCATATGGAAAAATAAAGGTCAATTTCTTATTTCAGTGTGCAAAATTAGCTAAATTTCATGTTTAGACACCATGAGAACTGTACAGTGAAGCTTGTGTTGGAACCACTTCAGTACTTTGCAACCAATTTCCTCAGGCACCACATCTGGTTTCTTTCAGGAATGTAATGGCCTGGTTCTGATACGCATATCTTACCTTAATATTACAACTTTTTTTTTTGTGTGTGTGTGCTGGGGGGCTTAGAACCTGTGTAAATTTTGAAATATTTTGTAATTTAGTTTACCATATCAATTGATCTTCTCCCTCTGTGAAAAAGTGTTTCTCTTCCTCTGGTTCTGGGATTTCTTCATCACTGTCACTGCAGATCAGAGCCTCATTTCCAACTGGATCATAGTAAATTCTTCTCCTACCAACAACTGACTGATCGTCGGCCATTCTTTGGTTTCTGCGCTGTGTTATTTAGAAGATAGTAAAATATCAAAAAGATAAAGGATGCAATACTTATTCTAAGACGTTATATCTACAATGTTGTCATGCACATAACTACAGTCCAATCTCCTTAGAGTGACCATGAATATCAGAAAATAGTGCCCTTGGCCATCCCATTTGGAAAACATATGAACATAAGAATACCAATATCTAAAGTGTCGGATGTGTGGTGGTAATAAAGATATAAAATGAATATCACAGATGCTGATAGAGTTCCCACAGCTAAAGGGTATGGAAATTTGCTGTTTTTTTTTTCAAAAGTTTTATATTTTATCATATGACTTAAGTACTCCTACATTGGTTTGGAGCATCATATAAGCACATGCGTTTATCGACTATCCAATCCATAATCTCACTCCAAGATCAATTTGGCACATGAAGTCATGAGCTCCAAGAAAAAATGCGAAGCAGCATAATACGGTAAGACGTAATCAGAGGGGGGAGGGGTGTAGGCAACAGCACCATACTTGTCCAGGAAAATCCAAGTGGTGTACGGAGGGATCCTCTCAACCAACGGCAGCTTCACGAACCGCACGACTGTCCGCTGCGCGGCAGCGCCCGAGCTGGAGAGCGCGAGCGTCCCGGCCGCCAGGTTCTCCTCCTGCATGTACACCACGTCCCTCTCCCCTATCCCGTTTGCCAGGTCTGACCCAGCGAGCCTGGACTGTCCCTCCGCCGCGCGCTGCGACAGCGCGTTGCCGCCATAGGTGCCCCTCGACGCCACCTCCGCCGCCGCTGCCACGTCGAACAGCGCACAGGAGTGCCTCTGCAGCGTCTTCCTGTTCGCCTCCAATTTCTCCTGCAAAGAGAGCCAAACACCCAATCCACCGACACATACGATTGAGAAAACTAAAACCGACGCTCCTCCCCCGAAATTTCAGTGACATGATGATCGGGCCGAGCGCGGTCGCTCACCTTGATGTACGCGAGGCGCCCCGATTTGATTTGGCGTATCAGCTGCGTCAGGTTCGCGTGGATCGAGACAGCAGAGGCGGCAGCGGCGTCCCTGCCCATCATCCCCTGATCCGACCGCTGCAGGGCACAGAAAACAGGGAGAGAATCGAAACCAATCAAATTGGGGAGATCGGGCCGGTGAACCCGGGGCGGATGGAATCGAGAGGCCGCGTGCACCTTGGATCGTTGGGAGGAGGAGTCGGAGGCCTTCGACGACGAAGCCATGGCGGGCGGTGGCGCGAGTTCTGCGACGGCCCCCCTTGGCCTCCGTCTCCAGTCTCCACTCCTTGCGCTTCGAAAGGCTCCTCTGTTCCGCTCTGTCGCAGTAAAGGTGGGGCCGACGCTGGCTCTGTGTACGTGTCGGTGACAAGTATTAAAAACTAGGAGTAGGGAGGATCCGAAGGACGGGCCTAGATGTCAGAAGCAGAAGGAGGCCTTCGGACGCGTGCGGTGCGGCCGTTTCGCGCGGCGCGGGGCGTTTCGGTGCGCTCACGTGTGGCTCCGGTCTATGATTGCAAAACTGGGAAAAAGGTCTTCTTCTTTTTTTTTTCGTTTGGCGATTTATAATGACATAATAAATATTACCTGCATCCAAAATCCAAAAAGAATCATTTCTAGTCGTGCCGTGTCCTAAACCAAACTATCTTAAATTAAAAGCTTATATAAAACACTATTAAGATCAAATTAGGCACTATTAAGATCAAATTTATCATGAAATATATTTGCATAGGCCTTGCTTAGTTCCAAAAAAATTACAAAATGGACAATGTAGTACTTTCGTTTGTATTTGATAAATATTGTTCAATTATTAACTAACTAGGCTCAAAAGATTCATCTCTCAAATTATAGGCAAATTGTGCAATTAGTAATTTTTTATCTATATTTAATGTTCTATGATGCGTTGCAAGATCTGATGTGACGGGAAATCTGAATTTTTTTGCAATTTTCTTTTGAAAACTAAACAAGGTCATAGTCTACCTACTTATTATCGTAAGCAATTGTATGCTTAAGACAAAACTAAAGATGTAAAAAAATATAGCAGACATATTATAATGAAAAAGTAGTAAAATCAGTGGGCTTACCGCATAACCGCCTTCTTCGGCGCTAGCGGCTCCATCTCCCCCGCCCTCCTCCTCTCCGGCGACCCTTGCCCTCGTCGCTGCCACCAGCCCCCGTGAACATACTAGAGTTCATCAGAGCTCCACGAACACCTTCCTCCTCTTTCCTCACCCTCTCATGCGAAGCTCCACCATGGCCATGGAGCCCCCATCCCCCTTCCCCCGCCCTGATCTAGCCCGACAACCTCCACTACCGCCACAACCCCTAAATCGGCATCCAGGCATCCTCATTGCCTGATCGGCCTTCCTCGCTCTAAATCTTCCCTTCTAAGCCTACTGGAGGAACAAGAGAGGAAGAACTCGCCAGAAACCCTAAATCGTGGATCCATAAGAAGGAGCATCAGGAGGACGAAGATGAGGAAGAAGAATAGGAATCCTACCTCGTCCGCCAGCGCCAGCGCCTCCACCGTCGGACCTCGCCGCCGCCACTAGAAGGGAGAGAGGGAGGAGCCGCGTGGGAAGAAAGATTGAAGAAAACGTCGGGGCACGAAGTGGAAAAAGTCACGCGTGAGGAGAGTAAGAGAGATGCGTGTGCGCGTGAGGGGAGGCCGTGTGTGTGCATTGTGTCAAAAAAATGATGTTTAAGTCCTTACCTATTATAATTTACATTTACATTAGTGATGATCTTTGTAATAATTTTTCAAGGCAAGACTTAGACACACACACATCATATACTTAGGAACAACTAATATTAAGATTGATTGGGTTGATACTCCCTCCATTTCTACATGTTGTATTATGTTTATCCTAAATTAAATATTTTTCTGCACATAGATTGAGACTTTTTTTTTTGAAAGGAGATTACCTTTGCTTTTGAGAAAGCAATAGATCGAGACTTGAAGTGTGCTTAAGTATTTTTTCAATGATTATTTATATTCAATCCTTTTCAGATTATAAGTCGTTTTTAGCGTCTTAAACGTAATATTTTTCCTGCTATATACACATAGATGTGAGATATTTTTCGCGCCAGGCTAACCGAGAAGGCCTTGTTTAGTTCCGAAAAGTGAAAACTTTTCGGTACTGTAGCACTTTCGTTTGTTTGTGACAAATATTATCCAATCATAGACTAACTAGGATCAAAAGATTCGTCTCGTGATTTACAGCT
>Ga0182004_10001166_pt1 | contig 18670 bp, 10 predicted proteins | sample Sormic07211540_1_FD_120479 | JGI IMG/M metagenome (GOLD analysis project Ga0182004, IMG submission 120479) | Endophyte microbial communities from Sorghum bicolor roots, Mead, Nebraska, USA - 072115-40_1 MetaG | ecosystem: Host-associated > Plants > Roots > Unclassified | place: USA: Nebraska...
CCATACATCAAAATCCTACACATATTCCCCTCCATTTCAAATTAGATCTCAGTTTAGTTTTAATTTGCTGTACTCTGATTCGCAAATCTTCTGAAAAATATGATAGTACTATCATTACAAGTTCACATAAATGTGTATCAAAATTTCATGAAGAATGTAATGAAACTATTATAGATATTGACTCATTATTCTAAAATATTAGCTAAACTTTAAAAAGTTTCAGTTAGGACAAACTCAAAGTGAACTATAATTTAGAACAAACGGAGTAACCACTGAATATATGGCAGCACCGTGCAATTCAATAACGCAATGTTGATTTTTGTATTGAGTTAGGAATCGCTGAGTTTTGTATTGATACCTTATCGTTACAATGTGTACAAAGCAATCTTGCTGAATGGATCATTATTAGTTGTCCTACTCCTGCCAAGATTGTTTTTCTAACGTGCATGCTAACAGCCTATATATTGCGTCATCCGACTAGTTCACTGGCATGGTAGTGCGTTCTTCATGCTCCTGGCATATTTCTCTAGCCTCTTCAAGCCTTCTTTAGGAGAGGCTGCTTCACCTAATTGTCTCACCATTGCACTGCCAATGATCACACCATCTGCACCCCACTCTGCAATCTGTCCATGTACAATATATACTGTTAGAATTTGCTATAAATTAAGTATGTGAGTAAGTTTTTGAGACATTATAGTTAAGTTTTCCTTGATTACCTGCTTTACATGCTCAGGTTTCGATATGCCAAAGCCAACAGCAACAGGTTTGTCAGTGACCTGCAAACAAAAACACATGCTAACTCAGTGACAGTGGAGTCATGTCTCGTTGTCTGCAGGGTAACAAAAATGAACGAAAAATGGCCTCTTTTTTTCTTTTTCTTTGGCAAGATTGTATTACCTGTTTAACCTCCTGGATGAGAGATTCGACACGTGTGTTCACGTTTGCGCGTGGACCTGTAACTCCATTGACGCTCACCTGTGATGCATGGGTCAAGTAGGATGAGCATGTTGTCATCATCAAGTTCAGACGCTATATATATAGCTAAACATTGGGCAGTAAATTTGGTGTCACTGTCACAGTGTCACTTACGAGATACACGAATCCTTGTGAAGCTTTTGTGATCTCCTCCATTCTATCCGCTGGCGTAGATGGTGTTGTGAGCAGCACCAGCTCGATGTTGTTCTTGATGGCTTCAGTCCTGAGAGCACACGAGGCTCCATACGGGAGATCGGGCACTATGAGGCCGTGCACGCCGGCGTCCTTGACGGCGGCGGCGAAGTCGGGCAGGCCCCAGTGCACGATGGGGTTGAAGTAGGAGAAGAGCACCACCGGGCAGGACAGCTCCGGCGTCACCTCCTGGAGCATCGCCAGCACAGCGTCCGGCGTCGTGCCGCTCGCCAGCGCCCGCGCCGCCGACGCCTGGATGACCGGCCCGTCGGCGTAGGGGTCCGAGAAGGGCACGCCGAGCTCGATGACGTCTGCGCCGCACGCGTCCAGGAGCCGCAGCGCCTCTGCCGTCGTCGCCAGGTCCGGGTCGCCGGCGGTGATGTACGGGATGAACGCCGTCTGCGACCACGCCGGCACACCGAAAGCTCCAAATCAGTACTACGTATGCGGAAGCCCAGCCTGGTTAATTACATGCATAGGAATAGTACTATATACGTACCTTGCCCTGCGCCCTGAGCTTGGACATGGTCTGCGACACCGTCAGGCCGGCACCGGTGAGCCTGGCCGGCGCCGGGGCAGCCGGAGCTACCGCGGCGACCGATCTTACAGTGGCCACAGACCTCCGGCGCCCCGGCATGGCGACCCGCTTCGGGAGCGGCGACGACTGTACCGCCGGGGACGAAGACCACCGGGAGGTCGATGCAGCCTTGATCGCGGAGGCCATGTCTCTAGTATACGCGTACGTGTTCTGTGGTTGGATGGATGGATCGGTTTTGGTCCGGTGGTTTATCCGCTACAGCAAAGTCGGTCACTGTGGCTTCGCTAGCTACACGATCGAGCAGAGCTGTGTGCAAGTGCTCAGCTAGCTCCTTGCTCGAACTCTGGTCTAGAACAACACTGGCTGTAGGATCGGATGAGAATGAGATACTGGGGATGCTGGTGCCCTGCACACAGCTTATATAGCAGCAGCAGCAGCAGCAGGATGGGAAGAGCCGAAGAGAGAGGCGACACCCAGTGATGGGGCTGATGAGGCGCAGCAGGAAGTTGCTGATAGATAGATAGCTCCGGTCGTTTGCTAGCTCCTGTCCTCATCAGTCATCGTGCAAAAAACGTGTGATACTGGTCCCACATACTCACTCCAGGTCCAGGGTTCTGCTCTGCTATAGGGGCAGCAGGTGCTTTTCAAGTGGTGAAACCGTGAAAGCTATGGGTGTCCTCGATCGCAACTGACACGTACGCGGAAACCTTGTGCGCGTTTTTTTTTTCTATATAAGAACAAGACTTCACGCTGTATTTCACTAAGAACAAGGAGACTTTTTGTGTTGAAGGCTACCAGCTGGTGAAATTATTTCAGGTTATATGCATATATCATGCCATTGCCCCGTGTTAGTCTATAAGATCCAAATGAACATGCCCCAAGTTCCTAAACAGGTACCCGGCCCCGCGCACATTTACTGAAGATAGCTGCTCATGATATGGAACCGTTGCTGTAATACCATGTTACACACTACCACATTGTGAAACCATGCTATGGCAATATCCCATCAATTTGTCCACCCCTGTTAATTTATTTATTAAGTGAGGTCTAGGAAAGGTACGAGTCCATAGCAAGTGGAATAGACACATTGAAAACCACGTTTGTGACACAAAACTTGTAAACAAATATAGGTCTTGTTTAGTTCCTAATTTTTTTTGTTTTTAGCTACCATAGCATTTTTTTTTATTTAGCAATTATTGTCCAATCATGGACTAACTAGGCTCAAAAGATTTATGTCGCGATTTATAGGCAAACTATGTAATTAGTTTTTGTTTTTTACTATATTTAATACTCTATACATATACCGCAAGATTTGATGTGACAGAACCATACTACTCTTGGATCAGTACACATTAAAATCCATGCATGTTTTTGGTTTTTAGGGTGAACTAAAACAAGGACATCGGAGTGTGTGCACAATCAATCAATCCTGGGTCTAGTCTCGGTCGAAATGATGATCTTGCAGTGACAGCATCGTGCGTTGACATTCAGCCATAAATTAATTAAACTAGCTCACCCAAACATAGTTTAAGCAGCACAGATAAGGGATACAGCACACTGACATCTAAACGCTCACTAAACATTGCTACAGTATTATTTCTCAGAGGTGCTGCACGCGTAGGCAACAAAATCAGCAATAAACAAGAGCTGATGCAAGTATTTTTTTTCTCTCTAGTCAACACATGGAAAATGCTTTACATTTAGTGCCTAAATTGTCGCCGTCCAGCCAGATCACGAATCTTGAACGGATTTCTCAACAGAAACCTATCCTTTGATGTGCCAATTAAAAGTTCATATAGTTCCTAGTTGGCACATGTAATTAAAAGCCAATTGGTATTTTCTTAATTGAGAATGAGTTCCAATGAAATGCGTGTGTACACGACTACACGCTTAGCTGGCCGGTCAATCCATTTTTTTCCTTCGCATCTTCATGTTTCTATTGAATTTACTGTTTTCCTCCAATTTTGCATCTTAATTAATTGTCACTAGTTAGATTAGCAGTTCAGTAGTCATCTCTCTAGAAGGTACTACTAGTGGGTAATTAGGGCTGTGTCACAGTTGACCAGATTGGCCTTGGGGGCTTGGGCTCTCTATTAGAGCGACTCAGTACTAGCCGTCAAAACTAGGCCCCTACTTTTAATTTGGGTGCTTCCCCTACTCTTGGGGCTTAACTTTTTTGCTTCAACTCCAACAGTAGCACCCAAATTCGGGCCCCCCAAACCTATTCCAGAGAGAATGCCAGAAGAGACCCACTCATCATTGTCTTTTTCTTCTTCCTCTTTCTTCTTCCTTTGGACAGGGACACAATTAGAGAATCGAGCCGGTTACCGTAGGGTGTCATGCACATGCAATGGAAGAGAGAGAGGAAGAGCGCGCTGGGGCTAGGACAAGCGATGGAGGATGGGGGCTGTCCTGTTGGGCCAACAGAAATGGGGTCTGGAGGAGAAATATGGGTGCCCAACCAAATATGGGGTCTGGAGTAGGGGTCCTGTCCACATTTAGTTATTGGGGCTTGAGTAGGGGCCTGCTAGAGTTGCTCTTACTACTTCAGACGAAACACACACACACACACACACACACTAGTTCCGATCTTGTTTGAAAATATGCTCTCATATAAGACTAGCCACCACAATATAGCGAGCGCTGGCTAGGTTAGGATCTCAACTTAGACAGTTAGACTCATGATATGGAGAAATGTAATTTGGTGGAATTGTCAATTGCATTGATATAAGCCTCATTGATGATTTATATAGAAGTGCATTGCTTAGATAAGACAACCTAGAATTACATGATGCTAATCTATCATGTCTAAAAATATCTCAATATACTTTAAAACAAACAAAATACACTTGACAATCCTTAAATTTTGAAGGCCATGTCATTTAGGTCCCAAACTTTATTTCTTATTTTTGGGTCCCTAAAGTTGTATTGGCGCTCTGGCGTACTGTAGTTTCAAAAAGGTTTCAACTTGCTCCATATGCTGACAAGGCATGCAGATTTAACATTGACGTGGATCTAATATGACGGGTACATTACCTAAACTTGCATGGTGGTGCCATCTATATATGTCAAACTCCCAACATTACATATCTAGATCCTCAAACTTCTTAATCAGCTCGCATGAGGTATCTAAACTGGCACAATAGTGACATTTAGGTCCTTAGCTTCCAAAAGTGCAGATCTAAGTCCCTAAACTTGCTAATTAGGCCATAAAAGATCCAAATTATCATTGTTTGCGATAAGCTACTTGAGTGGTTGTTGAGAATGCATCTTGCATGTGTGGGCCTCAGATGTCATCCCTCTCTCTCATCTTCTTCCTTTACCCCTTGTATTCATGTCTCTTATTATCTCTTTCCCTCCCCCCACGTCTCCAATTTGAATGACACTCCCTGTCTTTTGGTCTGGTGGCATCCAAACAACACTTTACAACAAGCTACTAGAGTGTGGATCCGGCCGCCAATAGAGTGAAGCGTGAAGAGTCTGACTTGCCCATGATCGACCACATCAAATCTAGCTTAGGTGTGGCTAAGATCAATATGTGTGTTGGAGGATAGGAGGGGCATGTGGAAGCTAGGTATCATCACTTAGCAGCGGTACTACTTTTGCTACTTAGAGATGCCCTGGTTGTTGTTTTGGTGGACTGCTATTGGTCCTAGTGCTTGTGCTACGACGATGCAAGAGATAGTCATGGCGGTGGCACGAGGGGCACGAGGGGGTGGGGAAGGAGATGAGTGAGAGGGACAATATGTGGGTTCCATATGCCAGGTGCATAGTCAACAACCATATAGGCAGCTTATGACAAATAATGGTGTCGGTGTCTGGATTCGGTGTCCAGGCACTAACGAGTAATAAATCTGCGTGTCTTCCTAAATCCGAATGGTGATGCAAGGGATCACAGAAGATTTATACTGGTTTGGGCTATGAATGCCCTACGTCTAGTGTGGAGATCGAGGTCTATATTGCCTTGCACCCGAGAGTACTTGTAGTAGGAGAGTACAAGCTGGTTGCGAGAGAGGGCTAAGTCCCAGGTCTCGGCTTTGAGAAGTAGGCAGAGTGTTGTGCACTACTTGGGTGGAGAGTGTTTGTTTGTGGTCTGAGTGTATGCCTGGTGTTCGATGATCTCTAAAGGGTGCCCTGCCTCCTCTTTTATAGCCGCAAGGGGTGGCCGGGTTTTTACATGTTTTAGTTTGTAAATTATCTCTGGCACAAGATGGTGTAGTAGTGCCAATCCTGTGGAGACTGGTCATTTCGTCCTTGGGGCATGGCTGACGGCGTGTTCATCTTCTATAGAGTGTCGCCGACCCCTATTTGGATCGTGGAGGTCGGATCTAGAACACTGCAACTTGTCCTACAATAGTGAGGTAATGACAGTCCAGATGTATGGTCACAGTGGCTGGGGTTAACCCTTCCCATACCTTCTTTTACTGTAAGGCAGTGCCCCATAGTGAAAGAGGTAAGGCGCCACAGTGACTGGAGTTGTTGAAATAGTAGCCGACGTGCTCAGTTGCGACATGAGAGGCATGGCGCGCGTCACATCTGAGGTACGACCGCTGTGTGTTGGAAACCTAGTTCCGAGACTGAGGTTCGGGCGAGGCGATGATTGCGCCCGAGCCCAGGGGGTCGGGCGAGGCGGAACTTGCGTACGAGGCCAGGGGGTCGGGCGAGATGGAACTCTCGCCCGAGCCTAGGAGGGTTGGGCGAGACAGAACTCGCTCCCGAGCCCACGAGGGTCGGGCGTTTGTTTTACTCTTTTTTGCAGTTTTTTATCCTCTTAACTTGAGTATTCTTTTTTATGGTACCCAACAAATGGTAATTTAGATCTCGTGTGACTAGATTAGCAAGTTTGAGGTTCTAGATCTGCAACTTTGGAAGTTAGTGACATTAGTCTAGGTATCTCACGTGACATGTTTAGCAAGTTTGACGACTTAAAAATACAATGTTGAAAGTTTGTGATCTAGATAGTACCACCGTACAAGTTTAGGTCTACACCATGCCACGTCGGTGCATGGAGCGAGTCAAAATCCATTTGAACCTATGCCAGAGCCCGGAATAAATTGAAGAACCCATAGATAAAAAAAAAGAATATGGGACCTCGACGACATTGCATCCAAAGTTTAAAGACCATTTTACTCTAAACATAACTCGTCACTTCAAGGTAGATGCGGAAGACGGCGCATTTTCTCTAAACATAACTATTTTCTTAAACGTTCATGATCCAAGGTGTGTCACATAGAGGTGTCATATAGAGTGTTCAGTACTAATAAAAAAACAAATTATAAAACTCACATGGCTGAAAGTATTATTTATTGATTTACTAAGAAAAATATTGTTGAATGTCTAATAAATTCGATAGATAAGTCCAATTAATCCGTTATCTACTTATCTCTCTCTTTCTCTGCCGGGACTGATTTCGCACCCCATTTCCTTGACGTGTTCATGATCCAGGGTGTTATATAGAGATGTCATATAGAGTGTTCAAATACTAATAGAAAAATAGATTCCAAAACTCGCCGGCCTGACAAATTGATTAAGTTTAATTAATCTATTATTAGCACATATTTACTGTAGTACCACGTTGTCAAATTATGGACTATTTAGGCTTTAAAAATTTGTCATGCAAATAGTCGTAATTTATGTAACTAGTTATTTTTTAGTCTATATTTAATACTCTATACATGTATTAAATATCCGATATAATAGAAGTAAATTTTAGAGGGAAAAAATCAAGACTCGACGAATTTGTGTGGGCACTCTCTACATTTCTGGGCAACACAATAGACTCACCCATTAGTTCCTAAGGCAGTTTTTTCGCTCTTAAGGGTATGTGCTCTTTAGCACATAGACCACTTTATTTATATTGAAAAATGTATATATATATATATATACCTTATTATGAATTATGTAGTCTATGTGGTAAGAGCATGTAGTATGCTTTTAAGGGCATAAATTTTACTTTCCCCTAACCTGTGGATAGGGCTGGATATCGAGCCAGCTCGGCTCATTAGTGGCTCGACTCGTTATAGCTCGGCTCGTTATGGCTCGGCTCGTTATAGCTCGTTATACAAACGAGCTAGAAGGCTGACTCGACTCGGCTCGTTAGTGAGCTCGAGCAGCTCGTTTGGCTCGCGAGCCAAATCATAAAAACATAGTACAAAGAGACTATAAATTTATAAAAACAATTGAGCAACAAATACATCACATGCATACTTAAAACGAACTAAACAAAGTACTTATAGCTTTAACAATTCAACAAACAAACTAGAGTTTTGTCCAGCCAGCCCACTACGATCATGACCGTAACTACATGATAGTCATACTCATACAATTTAAGCATCATTCATTGATGAATAAAGTTAGGGATTCACAAATGGACTAGGTCGAGCTACTGAGAAATATTTAGGCATATAGCAGAGCCAATTTTAGTTGCTAGCATGATAATTGACTGGCTTGTTATGGCTCGCGAGCAGCTCACAAGCTGGCTCGAGCTGGCTTGTTATAAAACGAGCTGGCTCGTTATAAAACGAGTCGAGCGAGCTAGCGAGTTACGAGTTCTTTTGTCCAGGCTTACCTGTGGATGGGCATGGCGTGATGGCCCCATCAGTACTGCGCGGGCATGTACATGCTGCATGCGAGTACAGATGCACTGCAGGCTGATTCCTCTCTGATAGTGATGGACTGATGGCTGCCGGCTGAACGCACATGGGGTTTGGATTTATGTTCGGACAGCATCTTTATTACAGACGTAAATTATATTAATTTTATATTACTTTATGTTTTACATTTTATAAATAGTTGATATATTAGCTCATATAAATATTTTGTTCGACTTAAGACTATATACTATATATATTATTTTTGTATGACTACTATATTTAAGCTTTAGGTAAATGTAAATATTATATTTTATTTACCTTTTATACTTGATTCGTGAGGTTAACGAGTCAGCTCGAGCTTATAACGAACTGACCCGAGCCGACTTTCTAGCTTGTTAAGATAACAAGCCGTGTCGAACTAGCTTGTTATTCTAACGAGCTGGAACGAGCTGAGCTAGCACGTTATCCAGCCTTACAGGCTACAATGACCAGCAATACATATGAGAAGTAGCAATACATGCATGCGTCTTTGGATCTGTCGGACCAAAAGACCAGCTTTTCAGTGTTTCCTCAAATTCAGGTTGCAGATCGCCATATATTGTTAGGCCATCCACTATTCCGGTTGCCTATCGCGCATCATGCATGGCAGACAGGGCACTCTTCATGCACCTTGTGTATTTCTCTAGCCGTTTGCACTGGAGCCATTCTCTGAAAGAAGATTGGTCCGCCTAGCTGCTGCCTTACCATCGCGTTGCCAATGATCACACCTTCACCCCCGACTCTGCGCAATCTTGCCTCCATGGGCAATTTATATATATAGATGAAAAAGTTATTTAAAAATAAAAAAACTAACTTTGACACAATAAGGTGGTAGTAACTTTTTTTTTCCTTTTACCTACTTTACATGTTCAGGTGTCATTGTCAATATGCCAAATCCAACGACCACAAGTTTGTCAGTGACCTGCTAGGCTGCTAGCAACACCTAGGCTGTTGGCTGGCTTTCGATGTCGTTTGGTTGCATGATTGTTTTTGCATTGGACATGAGAGAATTGCCTAGCAGCATGAAAAAAGAGCAATGATATATTCTTGGGGGCATGTGGATGTACCAACCATGATACTAGAAACTGTTGCATGTGATGAGTTTGTGGATTTAGGATTATTTATTATTTGGTTTATCTAGCTCATTGAATGGCATCAACATTTGTTTAGATGTGAAATCTTTTTGGATTTCGCTACTGTAGCACTTTCGTTTGTTTATATTATCCAACCATAGACTAATTAGGGTCAAAAGATTCGTTTCACGATTTACAGGTAAATTGTGTAATTAATTTTTGTTTTCTTCTATATTTAGTGCTTCATGCATGTGTCGCAAGATTCGATATGACGGAGAATCTTGAAAACTTTTTGGATTTCGGTGGGAACTAAACAAGGCCGGAGTACATGGCCGGTGAAAGCAACACTACAGCATGGGTAAGTACTATACTCTCTAGCAGATGGGAACTACCCTTCTTGGGAAGCATGTGTGACAAGCTACCAAAATCCAGGAGAACAAGAAAGCTCATTTCACAATAGCTCAGAAGCTATGACCGTGAAGAAGGATGTAGAGAGAGATTTGGAATTTTGCAAACTCGATTTGCCAGGTGAAGGAATCATGGTAGACTTTGAAACAAGGACATCGACTTTTTGGTACAGAATAATGGCAGTTAATGTGATCATGCAGACATGCACGTACAACATGTGATGATATTGAGAATGAGCAAGACAGGTAGACGATATAGGGGTTATGGCTATAATAAGGCCTTGTTTAGTTCACCCTGAAAACCAAAAAGTTTTCAAGATTCTCCGTCACATCGAATCTTGTGGCACATGTATGAAACATTAAATATAGACGAAAATAAAAACCAATTACACAGTTTAGCTGTAAATCACGAGACGAATCTTTTGATCCTAATTAGTCAATGATTGGATAATATTTGTCACAAACAAACGAAAGTGCTACAGTACTAAAAACTTTTCACTTTTCGGAACTAAACAAGGCCTAATCTGGATGATGGGCTAGGTGCTAGGAGGAGTGTGCCAACGCCTTAACCCCACTTTTATCGTCGGAGTTTCTTAGGATTAGGGGCGAAGCCAGCTCAAAAATAACCTTGGTGCACACTCTATTGAATATAAAGGAGTGTATACATTTTTAAAGGAGATATATGACAATTTTGAAATAGGTATTAACAATTATTTGTTTTATCCTGGTGCACGTGCACCAGGGAAAGCTAATGTGGCTTCACTCCGTTAGGATACATAAGGAGATTGATTGTAGACAAGCAAAGTACATGATGAAAACCTTCTAGAGGATTTTGTCGAGCATCTTTCGTCCATTCATTACTCTACCTTTTGTATTGACGTAGTGAAGAACATTTTGTTTAAAATATAGTTGTGATTAGACTTTAATTATTTAATTTGGATAGTTTGTAACTATAGTTTGAAATCATATAGTGTCGAATTAAATAGATAGAATATATAGAACTTGTGAGAAAAAAGAGAGAAGCAAATGTAGACTTCCATTTGATAGTTATTTGTCGGTGTTGAATTAAAAAAACAAACTCTCTAAAATTACTAAATTAGCCCTTGAAATATGAATCTTGCATGGTTTAAGTGCTCTGACGACAAAACCACTGACGACACCGCGCCCCGAGCGGAAGTAACGACCCAACACTTGCACCACGTACTGCATGGCAGTATATATACTCGACACCTTCTACATTCCGTACACGATTGCTTGTAGAAGTAGTATGAGGGCTTGTTTAGTTCCGAATTTTTTTTTTATTTAGGGTATTATAGTATTTTGTTTTTATTTAATAATTATTGTCCAATCATGGATTAACTAGACTCAAAAGATTCATCTCGTAATTTATAGAAAAACTATATAATTAGTTTTTGTTTTCGTTTATATTTAATGCTTTATGTATATGGCGTAAGATTTAATGTGATAGAAAAATTAAAAAAGTTTTTGGTTTTTTGGTCCTGACTTTTCTTTGCTGCTATAGCTCAGCTCAGCAGTTGCTATTGCTACTCCGGAGGCTCGACGGCCGGACAGTCAAATGCGCGTGCTGCGTGCAATGTATGCGCGAAAATGTATTGTGCGTTGGTGTGGTGTCCTGCAGTTTTGAGCAACACACACTTGCCCATCAATAATGTCTGTGCTGCAAGCAACACTGGCTGCTAGCCCTGCTACGCGTCACTGCTTTTTTTTTGTTTAAAAAAGAAAATATATTAATATTTCAATTTCTGCATCGACAAATATACATTCTATTTTTCTAAGAGCCGTTGTTAATATAGTATACCTCCTTTATAAATATTGTGTTGCACTGTAGCTTATGAATTGTCCCGTTTCCGAACAAAATTACATTAAAAATAGCATCAAAATGTTTATTAAGTACTATACTCATTGCAGTGCATTCTTCATGCTCCTTGCATATTCCTTTAGCCTTTTGAGCCCTTCTTTGGGAGATGTTGCTTCACCCAGCTGCTTCACCATCGCACTCCCAATGATCACTCCATCCGCACCCCACTCTGCAATCTGTTCAGTGAAAGGGGAAACATGCATGGTGAGTCTAATAATTTTACGATAAAATCAGCCGGACCATAATAAATAATTAAATCAAAGGCAGTAATTAAAAAAAATCGACATACTGTACCTGTTTTACATGCTCAGGCTTGGAGATGCCAAATCCAACAGCCACAGGTTTATCAGTGACCTGATTGCAAGCAGCAAGACACATGCTCATCACTGACTGACAGTATTTGTTCCAGCATGATATGTTATCATGTTGTGCGTGGTGTCGATCTGTCGGTTACTACGTACTAAGAAAAGGATGCATTTTTATTTTTGTTTCCTTTATTACTGTACCTGTTTAACCTCCTGAATGAGAGACTCGACACGCGTGTTCACGTCTGCACGGGAACCTGTAACTCCATTGACACTCACCTGCGACGACGACAGTGAAATATAAATTGTCATCAGCAAATACGAAGGCACAATATAATTAAGCTACTAATAACAGCCAAACACTGGGGTTGTTCTTCCTTTTTTATTTATGGCAGGCACATACAAGGTAAACAAAGCCTTCGGAAGCTTCTGTGATCTCCTTCATCCTCTCTTCCGGTGTAGCTGGCGTCGTAAGCAGCACCTGCATGCATGCAGAGCCGGTGTTCATCATGTCATGGCAGACTGCCGGTGCTGCTGGAATCAGACAACGAATGCACATCCTCTCCAATGCATGTTGCATGGTGATCGAGTCGACGACGTACCAGCTCGAGGTCGTTCTTGATGGCTTCACTCCTCAGTGCACACGTGTCCGCGTAAGGCAGATCAGGCACTATTAGGCCGTGTGCACCCGCATCCTTGACGGCGGCGGCGAAGCCGGGCAGGCCCCACCGCACGATGGGGTTGAAGTAGGAGAAGAGCACCACCGGGCAGGACAGCTCCGGCGTCACCTCCCTCAGCATCGCCAGCACGCCGTCCGGCGTCGCGCCGCCGCCCGTCGTCCGCGCCCGCGCCATCGAGGCCTGGATGACCGGCCCGTCGGCGTAGGGGTCGGAGAAGGGCACGCCCAGCTCGATGACGTCGGCGCCGCAGGCGTCCAGGAGCCGCAGCGCCTCTGCCGTCGTCGCCAGGTCAGGGTCGCCGGCGGTGATGTACGGGATGAACGCCGTCTGCGGCATGCGATGATCACGGCGCGCGCACACCAAAGCTCGATCAGTGTGTATATATATATATATATATATATGACAGAAAGCACACACAACACGAACACGAGTGCGCGCGCGGCGCACCTTGCCCTGCGCCTTGAGCCTGGACATGGTCTGCGACACCGGCAGGCGGCACCGCTCGCCGGCTGGCTTGGGCGGCCCCGGTACAGGCGGAGCCGGCGGCGGCGCGGCGACCGCCCTGACGACCGCCGCAGCCTTCTTTCGCTGCGGCATCTTCTTCACCGCCGCCGCGGCCGCCCGCCTCGAGGGCAACGGCGACTGCTGAAGAACCGCCGGCGAAGAAGACGACGACTGGGATGTCGATGCAGCCTGGACCGCGAACAAAGCCATGCAGTACAGCAGTAGACGGTAGGTGGCCGGACAACGTACGGAAGCCGGACTTAGCTTGAAGCTTACTACCCGACTGCTATTGTAAAGAGTCACTTGTGGCTTGCTGATAGCTCCGAGTGGCTGTGCTGTGTTTCGATCTGTCGCGGACGCTGGAGCTGGAAAGCTCGATCAGTCAGGTCAGGTACAATTTCCTCAGCTCAGAGCGCGCACAGGGCTTTTCGAGTTTTCGTCGGGAGGGAGGGATGATGGGATGCATGGGACGCTTCTTCCCACGTTTATAAAAAAGCATCGCGCCCACGCGCCGTCGCCCTCACGGCGGCAGCAGGCCGGATGACTGCGGCGCATGAGGTCAGCTGGAAGTCGTCAGGGACGACGCGGCAAGGATTCGCCGCCGTGGGCCGTGGCGCCGTGCCCGTGCAAGCTTGGTAATGTGTGGTGCGCGCGCCGTCGATGGGTACAGCGGTTGAGAATTCAGATGCATGCATGCGGCCGGTTGGTTCCCGTGAATGAACAATTAAAAAACGTGTTGGTCCCGTACGTGTGATTCGTGGCCCGGTGTATTCCTATTGCACGTCCGCTGGTTCTAAGACTTTTAGATGTTATGCAAACACTTTCTATTTTTTTGTTTTGAGGACTAATCTTATCTTTGAGGGAGGGTCATGTTCGCTTGAGTTTACTTGTCGAACCTGCTAGTCATTTAGCAGTGATTTCTGTCGCAATAAATTAATAAATAGTACTTTCAGCTATAGCTTTTCAGCAAGCGGACTTAGCGGAAATTCGATACTCTATCTTAAATAACGGAGGACGTTAAAAGCGCAAACCAAAGGTTTCTATGGCCTAACTGACTTTTGAAATGCGTCTTTGGAATCAGCAGTGATTGCTAAGCTTAAATATTAATATCATCTTGAGTTTAGCATTATTAGGGCACTCACAATGCTAGAAACTACGTATAGTTTCTATACCCATTAAATTTTATAGACATTATATATAGAAACTATGGTCCCAATAGATAGTTTCTATAGAATATTTTTATATCCAATCTCATTCATTCTCTCTCCATTCTTAACCAATCATATCACTTTATGTCTTGGATTTTGTGTGGACATGGTTTCTAACTGAGACCCAGTTTCTATAATTTTTACTCTCTCTCTTCAATAACTACATTGCCACATCACCAAAATGCTTAGGTGGCACTGCAATTAATGTCTATAGAAACCATGATAGTTTCTGCATTGGGGAGTGCCCTTCCTCTTAAATCTTACTTAAAGCTCTACTTGGTGATCTTGGGCGGCATGATACAAGACTCAAATGAATATGCTATCATAGTAATTAAGGGCACTCACAATGCAGACTCTATCATAGAGTCTAAAGTTATTTATTACCTCGAACAATGTGGACTTGGTGTCTAAATAAGACTTGGAGTTTATTTTTTTCTACCTCTTTCTTCAATAAATATGCTGTCACATCAGCAAAATACCATAAATAATATGTAGTTAATTGTCTTGGACTCTGTGATAGAGTCTTGCATTGTGAGTGCTCTAAGAATGTCATCTACTTTCTCTGTCCCTAAAAGCTTCAACTTCTAGAGTTGTCCTAAGGGCACTCCCAATGCAGAAACCATCGTGATTTCTATAGATATTAATTGCAGTGTCACCTAAGCATTTTACTGATGTGGCAATGTAGTTATTGAAGAGAGAGAATAAAAATCATAGAAACTGGGTCTAAGTTAGAAACCATGTCTACACAAAATCCAAGACATAAAGTGATATGATTGGCTAATAATGGAGAGAGAATGAATGTGATTGGATATAAAAATATTCTATAGAAACTATCCATTGGGAGTATAGTTTTTATATATATAGTGTCTATAAAAATTAATGGGTATAGAAACTATATGTAGTTTCTAGTATTGGGAGTGCCCTAAGTTAAACTTTTAAAACTTTAACCGAATTCCTAGAAAAAAACACTAATCTTTATAGTACCAAATTAATCTATATAAGATACTCATTTTGTGTTATAGATATTGATGCTCTTTTCTATAAAGTTGGTCAAACTTAAAAAATTTGACTGGCACGGATTCTAGGAGTTGAAGCTTCTAGAGACAGTGAGTATAACCTAACATTCTTGTTTTAATCAAATAGAAAAAAAAAGGAGATGTTTGAATCAAATAATGCATATTTTTAACTAAGATCAAAATTTGAAAGTTAAGATCTGAAACTGTAACGTCATGACAAGAAAGAATATATAATCTTTGATAAATTCATGACAAGCATATGAAGATTATTGTAGAATATTCTTACATTAGAAAATGGGAAGTCTACAAAAATAAAATATCTTGATTTTTAATACTAAACATAATAAACTAGACTACTAATACTTATGTTTCTTAAAAATTCTAGTCCATACAAAAACACTGGTTATAGTTAAACTGTACATGTACGTCTGAACCGAGACATGCTTGACCACAAACAAGTACAGGGCTTCTTAAGCAACACAAAGCCTCTGCTTGGTTGTGCTTGCATAGGCTGTCTGCAGCCGCAACTTGTAGAAGCGATCACGCGAGCAGTTTCTGTTTCTTTCCTTTGTGGAAAATTCAACGGTATGCTTCCTATTTCTCCATTTGATGTTCATTCACACACATTGATAGAGAAACAACATAATATACAACTGTGTGCATTCGGCGCTTATGTGCAAATATAACTTGTTGCGTGTTCCAAATAACCAAGGTGTAATTACACATTTATACACGATGAGAGATGAAAAATCAAACAAGAAATCAAACCAGTTGGAGCTCTGTCATCAGCAATGCAAGCACGTGCAACTGATCAGAGAGTCGTCCCGCGCGCTCTGCGAATGAAATTTACATTTGTTTTGATAAATGTGTTGGACATACCTGAAGCCATAAATGTGTTTATACTAATATAAATTTAGTTAAAGTTAAAGATAGTTTAACTTAGACCAGACCCAAAAATTACATCCTTTTCTATAAAAACAAGTTGAGGCTAGCTAGTTAGCAAATCCCTTTGAGTTGTAAGTCTTGCAGTTCAACTACATGCTCCTCACGGCTTAAACTTTGAAGGCTTCATGCACTTGAACGTTTCAGGATTATTCAGATGAAAGAGGACAAAAATATTGAAGATTTTTATTTACCAAGTAAAAGTTGGCATTTCTAGTCAGCTGTTCAAGGTCCTCAGCTCAATTTAAAACCGATGAGTACAATTCTTGTTGCTGACTTCAACTACAAATTTTCAGTGACATCATCTCATGATGTGGTGCTCCATTTGAATAAATTCTTCAAATTTGATGGCGATTTTAAAATTTCGGTGACATCATTTGTGCTTTTCTAGTCAGCTGTTCAAGGTTCTCAGCTCAATTTAAAACGGATGAGCTAGTACAATTCTTGTTGTTGACTGCAACTACAAATTTTCAGTGACATCATCTCATGATGTGGTGCTCTAGTTGAATAAAATCTTCAAATTTGACGTCAATTTTAACTTGTTTTGTAAACCACTTTTTTCGAAGCTGAATAAAATATCTACTGGTCCAGTTCAGTCAAAAAAAATGGTGACATTATTATATCATTTTTGTTTGTGTGTTGCGACTACCAAGAGATGAGTTTATAGCCGGTGTACTACCAGTTCAACTACATGCCCCTCACGACTTAAACTTTGAAGGTTTCATGTGAGCGTTTCCGGGTTATTCAGCCGAGTGAGGGTGAAAAACTAGACTACTAATCTTAATTTGCCAAGTAAAAATTGTCATCCCCAACGGTTCAAAGCTTCCCAGCTCAATGTAAGATCTCCAAGCATATAGTGTATTTATTTGGTGTTGTCATTGTTATTTAAATGGTAAACGGTTGATCACCCTTTGACATTTACACAATATTTAAACAGAGTTATTCAAGCAGTTTTGCATAGCGCTACTAAAAGTTACTCAGTTCCTTTTTAAATGTTGTATCGAGAAGTAACTAGTAAATTAGTTATTAGTTAAGCATGCAAATAACAACTAACTAAACTATTAGCTAGATATGTTCGGGAACACTAATTATTAACAGCTATTCTCCTCTTAGGGCCGGTCCTGAGGGGGGGGGAGCGGCGAGGGGGGTGGTCGTCCTAGGCCCCTGACTAAGAAAGGCCCCAAAATATATTATACAAGTGTATGTAGTAACAGTAGAATTAAACCAATCACAAAGTCACGCCTTGATCACAATGATCAATGTGCACGTATACCCGTCTCTCTGTTTTTAATTTTTACCATTGTGAGAAACCCCATGATGCGGGCCCTCATGTCATAATCCCAGTTCTGCCCATGTAAGACAGTTAAAAGGTGGGCAAATGTTTTTTTTTCCCTCGACCGAAATTACATTTGGGAAAAGAAATTGGCACTTTGTTACAAGACATAAGCCATAGAGGTCATTATAATTTTCTTTTCCATTCTAAATAGATACATAAGCTCACGTACATATATGCTCACGGCCATATATAGTGGCTTGGCAAATTCCTGCAATATATATTGATATCATCGCTGAGTGTATGACTTAGCGTATAGGAATGGTAATAGAAACTTGAGGTAACATGTATAATAAATTATTATTGATATTAACATTGTTTTTAAAACATGTTATTAAGTGTTTATTAATTATGTGAATATATCAGATTTATTATTTTATTAAGTATTTGTATTAAGGGAGCATAGTTATAGATTTGTTCTAGGCCCTGAAATCTCAGGACCGGCCCTGTCTGTCTCCTCTCCTTGAATTCACCTTTCGTCGAAGAAGACGCCGACTCCACAATTTGGCAACGAACACGTGTACACTCAACAAAAGAGACTTTTGAGGCTAGGTGGCATGTATGTGCCACGTAGGCCATGTGTTTTTAACGAGTTTCATTTTTAGATTAATTTAACGAGTTTCATGTTCTCTTTACTAGTATTGCTGCTCAATTTATACTTTGAAGCACAGTGAAGTTGTCGCCGTCTGTGAGGTCGCCATCAACAATCACTGAGGAGTGAGGACCTTGTAAAACACACACACTGAGGACTCTCACGTTTGAAATCTCTAAAGGTGTATCGAAACACTAGGCCTTGCATGGGCTCCGTATCTTGGACCAAATATTCTCTTCCCCACGGTTGGACTTGGACGGAGTGGATCTAAAATTTCTTCTGCGAAGTTAAAGCCCAATAGGCCCGAATCCAGGCCCCTAGTCCCGTGTTCCACTCGATGACGAGCAAACGGCCTCACCTATTACAGCAACTCTAGCGGTAGCCCTAAAACAGG
>Ga0182004_10001167_pt1 | contig 18664 bp, 17 predicted proteins | sample Sormic07211540_1_FD_120479 | JGI IMG/M metagenome (GOLD analysis project Ga0182004, IMG submission 120479) | Endophyte microbial communities from Sorghum bicolor roots, Mead, Nebraska, USA - 072115-40_1 MetaG | ecosystem: Host-associated > Plants > Roots > Unclassified | place: USA: Nebraska...
ACTGAAACTCCACATAAAGCCTTAGCTATAGGTTGTGAGAAAAGCAATGCCTTTGGTAAGGTACATTATCCACTTGAGAGATTGAGAGAAATCAATTGAGGAACCTAGTTTTCTTTGTGAAAATGAAATTTGAAAAACCTCCTGTATGAAACTCGCTAACAATAAGAAAGTGGTGCTCTATATCAAACTGTTCTGTGTCTCAACTGCCCAAGACAAAGGAAAAGCCAAAAGCCCCACGAAGAACTAAGGTAAATGTGTAAGTCTTCACAACTAAATTTTCCATACTTATGAGAAATAATTTGATGCATACATGGTACTCTTGAAATGTTGACATTGCAGCAACTCCTGATCCACCGAGACTAAGTTTAATTATTTGCTTGGGACGAGCAAAGGTTAAGCTTGGGGGATCTTGTTGACGGTGGATAAGCTATAAATTCCACACATGAAAACACAGTCAACAGGCCAGAAATAGTGGAAGAATGGCATAACATAGGCATCTTTTATCACTAAGAGGTTCCACTTGTGCTCTAAGTATTTGGATGCAGGTACACTTACATTTGGGGCAAAATGAGCTCCTGGACCCACCAAGTCCAAGTCGGCCGATCTACACTTGGGGTGGTCCAGGTGCTGGCTCAATTCCTGGATCCTAAGATGACACATTCAAGTCCATCTCGACCCTTATGCCACACTTGTGTTTTGTTCAAGTGTGAAAGATGGAGGTACAAGGATCCATGGACCCACCAGAAGAACCAGACCAAAGATGAACACATGTTGCACTCCATGATAGATGGGGACACCAATAGAGCAAAGCTGGTGGGCCCACCTCACCAAACCTCGGTCGGCCAACCGGGCCCTGGTGGGACCCACCTGTCAACTGCACTCCACCGACCTCCAGGACTTCTAGAAGGCTCATGGTGGCCCCACCTAACAGAATGTTAGGTCAACCGACCTGTGATGTGGACCAACTCAAGGTCGGTTACACTTCACTGACTTTGGCAACATGTGCAGATGATCTTGGACGTCCATCTAAGGTGGTTCCAATGACGGTTTATCCAAGGGTGGAAAAGTGGGAAGCACATGGATCGCTGACGTGGCACCCCCTCTACTCCCCCTATAAGCATCCACCCTCTTTAGTGTGTGTGTTTTCAAGTAAGCTCTAGCTTTCCAGTTGTAAGTGTCAGTGTTATTCTAGTGTGGGAGTTAGAGTTGAGTCGAGCGAAGCTCGGAGTCTCCAGAGTCGTCTTCTGGAGAGTCTAGTATTCCTCTTTACCTTTTCTCTTGTAAGACTTTGAGTATTTAATATATTTACTTTTCCTTTACTTTCCTAATTATTTACTTTCAGTATTTACTTAGTGCAATATTCTATTGTAGTGTCCTAGTCTGTCTTGTAGTAGTTACATACTAGCTAAGTTATTCTTAAGTGCTTGGGTTGTTTTCTCTGCCGGTAACACGGTGCTTGGACTAGGTTGTATACTTAGTTTGTGTAGTAGGAGTTAGCATAAGTGTGGTGCTTAGGCTAAAGCCTGCCCTTGAATACCACCGTATCAAACGTGATAGCCAGCGGCGGGAAAGCGTGACAGGCCTCTGCTTCCCAGTAGGTTCTATTCACGTCGGGTATGGTCTGTAGGCGCCCATAAGAAACAAGTCAGCTTGGATAGGAGTTTTGTCCTCCTATTACAGTCAACTTCCAGCAAACAAACAGATAAGTTTAGCGACGTTAGTGTGTGTCCGCTACTAGACTAGATTGGTCCACATGAGTAAAGTTAGAGTCATAGGAGTCTTTTCTCACTCGTTGTCCTCCCACCTAGCTACACTACACTAGCTATCTTAGAGTTATCTAGAACTACATCAACCTTCCTCTACGCCTTCGTTACCTCACTACCTTAGTTGATCCTAGCTGAGATAGGATTTCCCTTCCTTGCTATCTCTTCTAGCACGCTTCCCCCTTGGACAAACTATAAATTACAACACTGCGGATACTCACCATGGTCGAAGTGCTACATCAATATATATGTGCGCTTGTAGAGTTACCCCTGGTACGTCTTGCGTCATTGCTAGAGCTTAGCATTTCTAGAGCCGTTGTCAGGGTAGCCAGATATCCTATCCTAGTAACAGCTCTGGCTTGCATTGAAGCAGTGCTGGTTAGGCGCCACCATTTGTAGATACTTGTCACATCATACTCTAGCTGGTATGCGTTAAGATTTGCCAACAACCATGGAATAATAAATTATGCTTGCAAGTTGAAGCAACTTAACCTGAGCATGTGTATAGTCACTAATGTTTTAAAGCCAGTGACAGAATCAACTTTGAACTAAGAAAGTAACAAAGCTCTGTTGGAAGGTGAACATATGAACGAAGAGGTTTGGTACAATGGATTAAAAAGGAAAAATGGACTAGTGACTGGAGTACCTGAGTGAGTAAATTGAAATCCCTACCAATATGATGGAACCACACAAGGAATAGAAGATTTAAAGGTAGATTATATAGATCTCTCTAATCACAGTCTTCTGAATCTCGAGGACGAGATTCATTTTAAGGGGCGTAGATTTGTGACAACCTAAAATTTGCTTCTTTTGAAATAGTTTTGAAATAATTTAAGTTTGTATTTTTGGTGCTCATGAAGACCTAGGAAAACAATAATTTTTTTATTATATTAAAATTCACTATAGAAGTTAGCAACATGTTTGAGCATGCATGCCTTTGCATTTGATTTATTGTAATGAGTGGTTGACTCAAAACTCAATAGATTCAAAAAGTGTTTTAAATGGATTAAAAAAATCTGAAATCACAAAAAAGAAAAGGCAACCAATTCTCTCACCCTTTCTCTTGCTTTCTTCTTATTGTCCTGATCCCAGCTAGTAGCAGCTAGTTGGCCTCAGCCTTCCTTTTGGTGCCAGCATCTAGCTCTAGCGCAGCGCCGCAGCCCAGTCCAGCCAGAGCGCTGGAGTGCTCTCTCCTTCTCTATTTGGATGACAGTCTGGTTCCGGTTTCCGTCTCTGCTACCATGCTTGGGCCGCGCGTAGGTGCCTTCTCGGTCCACTGGCTTGTGCCGTTACCGAGCTGGACTCGGCAGGGATGAAATCCCACCGATGCACTCCTGTTTTTTTGCCGATTCGGCGTTCGTGCCACACCCTTGCCCTATATAAACCAAAGCCAGGTGCTGTGCCGCCTTCTTTCTGCCCTAGCCATAGCCCTAGCTAGCTCCGTGCTGCCTCCATCATATCATTTGGATCACGGTGATGAGCAAGACGGATGCTGCTGCTGTTGGTGCTACCTGCTGGCTCTCTGTCCTCTATGACTAGCCACTGATCCAAGGCCAGGAGAGTAGAGGAGTCCTTGTACGAGGAGCACCATCTTCTATATTATCCAAATTGAGAACGCTGCTCTTCACCGGATGGTGCATTATTGACGGTGAGCACATCTACCTCCGCTCCGTGTCCGGTTGTGTTTTGCTTTTGCATTGCTAGCTTGACGACATCATGATTACATAGACAAGTTTTATTGCCGTTTTCCTTTAGAAAATTAAATCTAGAAATACGATACAAATACGTGACCTATACAATTAGCGATTTCATCATTTTAAGCCGGTTTCACATCGTTAAAGCTGTGTTAGATCCAAGTCATTGCACTCTACGCAGTAGGGCTAATATTTTTCATCTCACGCATTTATGCTTTCATTATTTAAATGCTAAATTGATTAACGTTATGCGATTGGATTCATGATAAAAAGCTATATAGGATATATACCTCGGTGATTTATAAATATTAATATGATTAGTGCCTTTTAAAAGTGTGTTTCTAAATTCCAAGTTGCTTAGTTTACACACGTTGCATATATGATAAATTCAATTAGTTGCTTCCACATATACTTTTTCTTTTGCAAAAATAAAATTTAACTTGATTAAATTCTATGACATTGTTTATAAATAAAATATGAATAGTTTTCACCTAGCTTTTGAATTAAATTATGTTTTGACTAAACTAATCTAAATTACTTTTCACGTAGTTCTACTCAATTAGATTAATCGATCAAGCATATATAGGCTTATTCTTTAATATAATATAAAAAAGTCTCTGTAGTCGTTTCTTTTGAAACGTAGCTCCAATTAGCGTACTTTTCGCGTCTATGTGATCGTAGCAATGCGTAGAATCATTTTATAAACGTTTCTTACTGTTTTTCTACTATTGGTGTACTGTTCTAATTATAGCTTTGTTTCTTCGTGTATGTTTGGCTCTGAATGTTTGTATGTTTTCGATGATCGAGTATAGACGGTGAGCAGTATTTTGGTGATCAAGATCAGAGCCTTGGCAACAAGACCAGTAGAATCATTAGGATTAGCAAGAGCAATTGGATCAAGGCAAGTATAGCATTGGGTTTTATTTCTGTGAGCATGATCGTGTGACTAGAATAATGTTAAGCAACAAATGATAAAAATGAATTTTTAGTAACTTGAGGATTTATCTGTACGTTATCCCCAGGGATTGAAGTGCAACCATGAGGGCTATAAGGGCTTTGGCTTTAGTCAAGTATGAGTAACTTTTTTAGCTCATTTGTGGTTACCCATGTGGCACAATTAGGGGATAGCAGACCATGGATCCCTACATGTTAGAATCACATAGACTGACTAATGAAACCAAGCGGCCTTAACTCGTTAGACAAACCTTTGGAAGGCTTTATACTGATCCCTCTCGACCTCTCTAGGAAGGGGGTTAATAGATTAACTACCTCAGGCGAAAGGGTAAATCATGACTCATGGGTAAAGATGTACGACCTCTTCAGAGTGTTTATAAAACTGGTATACTAGCCATGCTCACAGTCACGAGGGGCCTTGAGGATTCTTGCATTTAGGGTGATGATTTTTGTTGTGTTAATATGCTCATATTTATTGTTTGATGCTCTATATTAGTTATGTCACATTGATCATGATATTGTGGGAGCTATACAATCTAGTTGCCATACTTGTGGAGTTCGACATGGACTCACTCTTGCTATTTTCCCCATACTTCAGGAGGAGTTTAGGCTTGAGATTAACCTGTCATTGTGGATCCTGTAGAGTGGAGTTAGTACTCGAAGTTTGGAGTTACTTCCCTTATTTGCTGCCTAAGGTTATGTCTGATTTTAATATGTATGTTATATAATTTATGCATTTTCTTTTGATATTACCCCTTATTTGTACTTATATGTAAGATTTGACTTCTAAGACTCACATATGGTGTATATCTGATTTTATCCTTAGGTATTACAGTATACACACTGCCTATCATGTTGCCTTACGTATGTCAGCCACGAGTTGAACCTCCCCATTTTCCTTAATTAGATGAATTATTCAATCTAAATAAAGTGGCTCACAAGCCATGCAGAGGGAGACTCAGGGCTTGACGCGTTCCATGTTTTGACGGCATCAGGCAACCCGGTCCAAGTTGAAAGGAGGATTCAAATCTCCACGAACTCCACGTCCGGATAGCAGTCGCGCGCGAGGCTATTCAAATCACAGCCACCAGGGTCATTAGCGGAGGCAGATTGAATTTGAAGAGCGCCAAACCTCGTGGTAACCACTCCCGCCGCTTTAGCTCTTGACGAGATTTCAAAATATAATAATAACCACCCGGCTCTCCTGAATCAAAATGCAGTCAGGCTGCCTGCTTGCATCGCTGAAACCACCGCCAGGCTGCTGCACCGCCCTCGCCCACGAAAAAGCAATGTCAGGTTGCCGGAGTGCCAAGGGAGTTGCTGCTGGGAGGCTGCCTCTCGGCTAGCGCACCGTCAAACGCCAAAAGCTGCACCATCGCCAAGAGTTCCAGTTGTGGCAGAACAGATCGCTGCTATAAGCGGCAGTGTTCTTAAGGATCCTGAGAAGGTGAGAAGCGCGTCGTGCTTCTCTTCTAGTTCTCTCTTCCATTCTTGTTCTGGTCTTCGGCTAAGGCATCGACGAACTACATCGGCAACTCTACGGTTTTGTTCAACGGGTAGCCTATGTTGCTGTGTATGAGTAGCGCATATAGGTCTTACCGCAGTAAAAGGTAAAAAGTGTCAAACATGACTGGTGCCCCGCGCCTGAGTTTGATCTCCAGAAAAAGGTCGGCTAGTAGTGCTATAACTGCCTTTTGCGCATGGATGATATGCCGTGGTTAAGGTGTAAGAAGACAACAAATAAGCCACGGTAAAATTCTGGTTTGGATGCAATTTGGCTCCATCTAGCGGTTAAAATTTGGGTTAGACGTACTTTGGCTCCACCTTGGTTATGTTCATGAAGAATTTTGGTTGGACGCGATCTTGGCTCCAACCCGGTTAAAGGTTCATGTATAAAATTGGTGGACGCGCCTTGGCTCCACACTGTTAATGAAAAAATTGATTTGGACACGATGTGGCTCCATACCCAAACAAATCTGCATATATTTTGGCCATGGCCCCACCGGTCCATTTCGATACTGTGCATCAAAGAAATAGATAAATTACATGCTACGGCCACAAAGGAAGATCGTATGCTAAGTTATGACAAATGAAAGAAATAGTCATGTGTGCATTAGAAATTAAGATAGCTATGTATTGGATAAGGAAGGAATAGCTTATGAAGAATTGTTTGCTCTAGTAGCAAGACTTGAGACAGTGAGACTAATCTTAGCTATGGCAGCTAACAGTGGCTGGGAGGTACATCATCTTGATGTTAAAACAACATTTCTAAATTGTGGACTCATGGAGGATGTGTTTATGTCCCAACCCGAAGGTTTTGTGAAGAAAGGGTAAGAGCAGATGGTACTCAAACTAAAGAGAGCTTTATATTTCCTAAAATAGGCCCCTAGAGCTTGGAATGTGAAACTTGATGGCAGTCTGAAGAAGCTGGGATTCAAGAAATGTGTGACAGAGCCAGCTGTGTACACAAGAGGTGTAGGACTGTCAAAAGTTATACTAGGCGTTTATGTTGATGACTTGATAGTAACTGGAGGTGATCCAAAAGAGATTAGTGTCTTTCAGTAGCAAATGACCTCTGAATTTGAGATGAGTGACTTGGGCATACAGTCATATTATCAGGGAATAGAGGTTGAGCAGAAGACAGACTATTTCTCTATCAAGCAAATTGTGTGTGCCAAGAAGGTACTTGATCAGTTTGGGATGAGTGACTGCAATGCAACAAAGTTTCCCATGGATCCAAATGCAAAGTTGGATGTAGATGAACAGGGAGAAATGATAGATGCAACAAGGTACAAGAGGATGATAGGCTGTTTGAGGTATCTGTTACATTTTAGGCCAGATTTATCCTTTTCTATTGGTGTTGCAAGTAGGTTTATGGAGAAAACCTACTGTCCAGCATTTCAATGCAGTAAAACAGATCATGAGGTATCAGAAGGGAACACTGAACTTTGGTTTGGTGTATACTCAAGAGAAGAAGCCAGAAGTGTTAGTGGGATACACTGATAGTGACAGTGGAGGTGATGTTGTGGGAAGGAGCACTAGTGGGATGGCCTTTTATTTAAGCGAAGGTCTGATTAGTTGGAATTCTCACAAGGAGAAAACAGTAGAATTGTCACCTTGTGAGGCTGAGTTCATGACAGCAACTGCAGCAGCCAAACAAGCTTTGTGGCTCAGAAATATGTTGAGCGAGATCACTGCAACTGAACCAAAGACAGTGACTCTCTATGTTGACAATCAGTCTGCTATTGCATTGATGAAGAATCCTGTGTTTCATGGCCGCAGCAAACACATTGATATGAAGTTTCATTTCATCAGAGAGTGTGTGGAGCGTGGCCAGATAATTGTCAAGAAGATTCACACCCTGGATCAGAAAGCTGATGCACTTACAAAAGCTATGCCAGCAGTCAAGCTCGGAGTGATGAGACATTTACTTGGTGTCAGTGAAATTGAAGAACATCAAGCTTAAGGGGGAGATTGTTGGGGTAAGCTTGTGTTCACAGGTGATGTGGTTGTTGATGTGGAGTTGGTTAGTCAAAAGCTTCAGCACAATTTGAATTCAAGCTTTGGCGGGACTGGTTGGTGTGAAGGTAGGTGCGTGGTGACCGCGCCCAGCGAGGAAGTTCAGTCTGTATCACATATTTTAATTTCATGTGTGTGTGTTGTTATCCTTACTAGCTATTGGTATAAATTGCTGAAAGTTAGAGGAGCGTGTTAGCGCTTCCTGTGTGTTGTAAACACCTATGTATTTGAACTCGTGAGAAGTGAAAAGGAGCACTGTCTACCCTGTTGACAGTTGCCAGTTCATCGTGTTCTTGCATGATCTTGAGCTCGTTCTTGATTTAGGCATAGCCACCGTGATAATCTATGTGTGATTGTCGATTCTAGGTCAACACTGGAGAAGCCCAAAATTCATAATCCTTATATGCTAGACAATTCATAAACCAGAAGCATTCATCCATATTATTTTGAACACAACAATTGATAAATGCCTTTTTTGGTTATGAAAATGATGGATGCCACTTACTTACACTATTATGAATGCAATTGTCTGTGGTTTCTATATTGCCTTCACTGATAGGTTTCGAGATCGGTCTAATTTTCAAAGGGAATGACATTGTTTAGTTCTACATTTGAATTATTTCACCATGTCAACTCACTGCAAATAAACTGAGTGGCAACACGCTGCAGTAGCAGAGCACTAGATATTTGCACTGCAGCTCCATCATGTTATTTGGGGGAACAAGGCCATACCCTATTATCTGCAATTATCTTGGTAGAAAAGCTTTATCTAATTATTTTGAAGGATCAGAAGGAGCTGCTCAATAATTGTTTCTATTCCTTTAAGCAACTGAATGTTTGACTATAGCTGTATCCCAGTCCCTTCTGTGTGTGTGTGGGATGTCTGTTATTTAAGATTTTTTTATCTTTATTGCTCTGGTAATAAATTTGTTTCGGCTCTTCACTGCATATGTTACTGGTTCAAAAATTTTTGAACTTGTAATCATCAGTTTTGACTTATTCACTGCAATATATGCGTTTATTCTAAATCTTTCTGATTATGTTGCTGACTAAAAACTACTATTTCCATTGATCTCAACATCTAAATCTTGATGATGAAGAGTTGTGAAAAAAGACAATAGATTTTTGCAGTTTATAAATTTTTTCTTAGACATGCTTTTGTAATGATATTGTTGAATCTATCATAATGAATCTTTCTTTTGCAAAGGGTTGGGTGTCCCATGGTAATTTTGGACTCAGATCTTTTGATGCTAACTATTATGCAGGTAAACATTGTTTTGTTGTGTGATTTGTATTACCAAATGTCACTATAGCGTTAGCATGGGTATTATATTATTTTGTCAACGTAGTGTTAGCACGAGTATTATACTTTTTTTTGTTGTGTGATTTGCATTACCAAACATTTTTTTCAGGTTTTCTATTTTGTCACTAAATGGTTGCCTCATGCTTTATTTAAGTTAGACTCTATCGTTTGCACTTGTTATCTTTGTATCTTTAGTTTCTTATTATGGTCGTCCTTTTTATGTATCACCCACAATGTGTGAGCACAACTGAAAAGTCACCATAGCGTTAGCTCGGACATACCAGTGCCGGTCCTAGAGAGGTGCTAGAGGTGCGCCGCCCGAGGGCCTATGGGAGAGAGGGGCCCACACCCAGGTATACAGTGACCCCCAGTATATACCGCTACGCGAGTGCCGCAGAGCCAAATACGAAGAGGCAGAGTCAAGCACACGGACACACGCGGCGATGGACCGCGGACTCGACTTGTCTCTTGCAGAGAATGGATCAGGATCAACGGAAACGGCGAGGCGCACCGCGCACTGCAAGGCGGCGTTCAGGCACCAGGCCCTAGCCGATTACTGTAGGTCTACAGCCGATTATCACTTCATCCATCATCAGTTCATCAGCCGATCAGGCCCTAGCCTCTAGGTATTTTTTCCTTGAGATAATCATATTAGTTTTAGTCTATATTGTTCTTCGATAATTACTAAACATGCTAAATTAAAAATATATCACAGGATTTGTTTTCATTTTGCAAGAAATATTAGCACTTATATATTATAAGTTTTATACAGTATAGAGAGGCCATTGCGACGATTTCGCTAGAGGGCCCTCAAAATTATAGGACCGGCACTGGGGCATACTATTATTAACAAGAGACCATGTATACATGTCATCTCAAAGCTTAAACCAGCATCACTATATTTTAGCCACCATCTAGGTTATTGTATACAAGAGCAATCACATGAGTTATTTATGCTTTTACTAATAACCTCTTTTCTTTACTTATATAAAATGCAATATATACTATTTCTAAGTGGTGTAGCAAATACCTCATTTGGATACCAAATCCTCATGAGAGATTGGTGATGTCAATATATGACTACTATATAAATTTCATATGCTCAGGTTATATAAATTAATTACTATGAAAAAGACAAATTCTAATTGTAATTAGGCATGTGAGAGGAAGATAAATAGGAAACTCAATATTTTATACCAACACATAGCCATATTATGTATCAAGATGATATCACATCATCATACAAAGGTAGAGGAACCGCATTTTCTATTTATGCATTTTTTTATTTAATTATAAACCATGTAACAATCAGTAAACAATATAAATCAATAACTTAATCATATTTAATCCAATGAACATGAACCTTTTTCTGCAACACACAGATAACATCATCAGCACAGCATAAAAATTTCAAATCAAAAGGAGCTACACAGCATGACAAATGGATTTCTCCCTTTTAAGCATAACTAAAAGACATAAATCATAACTAATTATTTTACGATAGAACATGACAAGTTAAATATTTTTAATAAAAACTATACATCCCAAGGAGAACAACAAATTTTGGTTCACCAAAATTGGAGTTACCAGACTCTAGATATGAATTTTCAAAGATTCAACAAAACATCTACAAACTATTCACCTGAGTCATGGTCTATCCAGTTAGGTCCTGGGAAACTTCCAATTGTTGCATGAACTCCTTGGTCGTGAATTGAAAACAGAGATGATAGGGACAACGGTTCCAGCAAAATAAGGGCACATCAGTGTTGGGGATGAAGTGGGGAGCACCCCGGGGCTTGTGCACACGCATTACTGGTCGCAGCTTGTCTCGTGCTGGCTCGTGGCTGCCTGGCTACAGTGGCAGGATGCATGGCGGGATTCTGCGGGAGCAGGGAGGGATGGTAGTGCTCGGGGAAAGAGGGTGCCGAGGCACGTCAGCATCTCAACAACTGGGCAATGGTGCTGTGGAGCTATGGGCGAGGCAAGAGGTGGCTAGGGTGCGAACCGAGACAAGCTTGGCCGGCGGAGAGGGGTGGCTGGCGCTGAGAACGTCCAACGATGGCGGCAGAGGGAAGAGAAGCAAGTGTGGCGTCGTGGCTCCCTTCCAATGAGGACATAGATGGCTAAGAGCGATGGCGGGCAAGCACACAAGCAGTTGCGAGGCACACGCGAAAACATGCCAAGGGCGGCGGCGCTGCAACGGCAGGCAGCGATGCCCTACTGCGATAGTAGCGAGCACTGTACCTGCCCCCCTTTATTGAATTTTCAAAACTTCTGTGAATTTCACTAAATAACAAGAGAGTTCAAAATTCAAATTGGAAAAAAAGTCAATTTGGAAATTTTCTGAATTTCTAAAATAATTTTTAATTTTATGCAACATCATGGAAATCTCCAAAAATAAACGTTGTTCATTTTCAAAGGTTCAACTACTTTTCTTTTGACCACATTTCAAAATTCTAAACAAATTTTGAAATATAAGTTTAAAAGCACAAAATCTGTATTTGCAAAATTAGTTTAAATTTCATATTGAAACTTTAAAAACTCAAAAACCCCGAAGTTATACATCTCAACAAGATCTATAACTTTCCTTTTGGGCTCATCTCCAAATTTTGCTTAGATTTTGAATGACACAAAAGGGGGTATAAAGGGGATTTTGGAATTTAGGGCTTTTCAAACAATATGGTTTAGCGACCTTGGTGAATTAATTAGAGGCAAACATGGATCAAACATGTCTATTTCCATAGTAACATAGAGCAAGTAGCCTACCAAGCAATGCAACAAAAGTTGGGCACATTTTTATTTATGAAAATTTATTTAATAAGTCCCCCAAAAACAATCTTTCACTGATTCTCAAAACTGGGTCAAATTTTGATCAAGTTCTGAATCAATGTTAAATTCAATTTTGGAGCCAAAAAATTTAAACATGTTTAATTCAACAACTTTATCAAATTTTGATTTCACATTATAGAGCACACTTTATACAATAATGTTTATATTAACAAAATTTTACTTATTTAAGCAAAACTGCAGATGAAAATTCACACAGAATCCTTAACCACTATTCTTGATAACATTTCATGCAACTTATAAACACCACATACGAAATATATAGAAATTATATGTATAACATGATATGCATTTGGGACATGACACATGATACTTATGCTTGATGATGCTCATGATCTAGTTTGACTTAGCACTATAACATCTAGGATGTTACAGGCACAGACGCATGGCGGTGCTGAGCGCCGTCTCCATCTCTAGTTAGCACGATAGAGCGATCAGCACGTGCGGCTAAAGCTTGCATACACCCTAAGCTACACAGATAAGAAGAAAGGAGAAGAAGAGAGTGATGAGGCCACTTGGCATTGAGTTCATCAGAGAATCGACCATGGCGGCTGAGTTCGTGAGATTGGGGCAACGCAAAATGCCCTTACCAAGGCATTCTTTTGCTAGCACAAGGGTGGATGAGGTGGATGAGATGATAGTGAAGCTATGATGGTGGTTGGGAGGACAGATGAGCAACGACGAGTGCTGGTGTGGCCACCGAAGTGAGCACGACGGAGGGAGTTCACGACATTGTCTAGATTCTGGCTCAATGCACGTGCGAGAGAGTGTGGAGATGCCAAGGGAGGATGTGGTGATGTCGTGGATGTCATGCATCCTATGATGGCCTAACAAGCGGGCCTAATGCTGGCGTATGGTCACCACATGGTGGTTGTCTTATGCCGCTGGTCAGCCACGATGGCAATGTTGAGATGGCCATCAAGCCTGCACTTAGTGACAAACTCAATTTTGGGTGACGTTTTACACCCAATCTGTTGAGAACTAGGTGATGTGTTAGTTGATAATCCTGTAGAGATTAGTGAGATCTCCAACTTTGTCAATTGGAGCATGAGCTAATTCAGCCTGGATTGAGAGTTAGGGAGCCCTAAACCTAGGTTCATGCAAATTGTTTTCAGCTTTTAGACTTAGAAATGAAACAACACTCAAATCTAACTTGTGGGCCATATTTGAGAAAGTTGTGTACATTTTCATGAGATGACCGTTAAACAACTTTTGATCCATATAAAAGTTACTACAACTTTTCTTAAGGGTGCTCAGACATGCAAACAATTTAAGCTACACATTTTAGAAGGTCAAGCAAAAGAAGTTTAGAGGTCAATACAAGTCTAGCACTTGGAAGCATAATTAGAGCAAATGACCGACATGAACATTGTTCCTAAAGACATTCAATGTAAAGTTAAGTTGTTTAGGAAGGTTATAGATAGACACTTGCATAGGTTACACATGAGCAACCACATATATAAGCATATACAAGCAAGGTAAGCAGGACTAGGCATTAAATGATGGCACTCACATGACATGATGCTTATGATATGAGATAATGATTCCTATGCTCATGTTATCCAAGTGATTAGATGCAACCATAACACTTGGGGTGTTACAACCCTCCCCCTTACAAAAATCTCATCCCAAGATCTGGAAAGCTTACTATTTTTCATAGAAGGTTTTATAAACATCTCTTAAGTAGTCTTCTCACTTCCAAGTAGCATCCCACTCACTATGGTTGCTCCACATCACATTGTAGGGCCTAACCACTTGGTTATGAGTCACCTACTCTCGAACATCAAGGATGGCTATGGGTTTCTCCTCATACACCAAGTCTGAATTCAACTTGATACCTCGTACTTCAACTCTTTCTTTAGGAACTCAAAGACACTTCTTAAGTTGAGAGACATCGAAGACAGGGAATATAGCTCGCAATTCATGTGGTAACTACATTTTGTAAGCTACTTTCCTGCTCTTTGCAAGGATTCGATATGGCCCAATATATTAGGGTGCAAGCTTACACTTGACTCTGAACATTTGAACACCTTTCATCAGAGACACCCTCAAATATACATGGTCTCCCACTTCAAACTCGATAGGCTTTCTTCGCTTGTCAGCATAACTCTTTTGTCTAGCCTGAGCAGCTTCTATATTTTGCTTAATTTTGCAAACTTGCTGCTCTGCTTCTTTGATAAAGTCGATGTCGTAGTATCTCCTCTCTCTAGGTTCACCCAGTTTAAAGAGTCCTACACTTATGACAATACAAAGCCTTGAAATGAACCATCTTGACATTCTCTTGATAGATACTGTTGTTAGAGAATTTAACTAACAATAACCACTTCTCCCACAAACCTTAGAAAATATAACACAGGCCCTCAACATGTCCTCCATAATTTGGTTAACACACTCAGTTTGCCTACCAGTTTGTGGATGATAAGTAGATCTTCTAACCAAATGAATGCCCAAATGCTTATGCAAGCACTCTCTAAAATGTGCAGTGAACTGACATCCACAATCAGATAAAATGGTGCGAGGCACACCATAGAGACGAACTATTTGAATGAAGTACCGCACAGCGTACTGATGTGGTCGATAATGAGTTGGGACTAGGATGAAATGAGCTACCTTGGTTAGACGATCTACAATCACCCAGCTGACCTTCGGGTCCCGCATGTCAGCGTCCCTAGGGGACAAATCTGGGTTGCACGTAGCATTTTAGGCCAAGGATTTTTAATAAAAAGGATTCTAGAAATGTTTTAAAAACCATAACTTGGTTTCTAGAGCTCCAAAAATGATGAAACCAATTTTACTGTGCACTGTAATTGTAGATATACAACTTGGTATACTTGCATGTCAAATTGGTGATACTTTTATGTATAAGATTATTTAAATCATGAAAATGTTGATTTCTTAGGAAAATGTGTAGAAAATAAAATATAGGTCAGAAAAATGTGCTTCTTGCTTTAGTAACTTTGAGATGTTGTGTAGCCTCTGTGAAAATGTAGAACATGATATATGCTATACAAAAATAATAATTTGTGAAGTAAATGCTTGAATGACTATTGTTTCAGACTTTTAATAAATAATCTACACATGGAAATAACTTGAGAATTTTTGTAGGGCCTTATTATGCTGACATTATTTAAGAAAAGTATGAAATCTATTATTTGGTGTTGATATTAGTTACAGACACAGAGAAATAATCTGCAAGAACATGGATATCTATGAGCACTTCACCCGGGAGATATTCAAGAGTATCGTTATTTATATTTTTACCACTGAGAGAAAGCTTGCATCTGACTAACCTAAATCTATACTTAACCCCTAGGCTTGCAAGACATGATAGTGAGATATAAGTGATATAAATTGAATTCCTTCATTAGTCTTCCTTTAACCTATGGTAAGCTGTGTAACTATTGTTCTAAGGGGCCACCTAAGCAAAAGTGACACCTCAAAGAGCGGTTAACCCTGGCACGTTATTTCCTACCTTACCTACTGACGGGACGTGGATTACGGAGACATAAGGAGATTGTCACTTCCGCCCAATGCTACCACAAATCTAGCCAAATAGGGAGTATCTACGCGTATTCCTAGCCGAAGCTCCACGATTACGCTACGAATGATTACTCTATTCCCTAGCGCTAGTGAATAAAGTAACCCCGTAAACCAAAGAACAATAAGAACAATAAACTTAGTAGTATTAGAAGTCAAATTGCCAAATGATTCTAGAACCAAGCCTCGGGTTAGGAGACTTGATCCTGCAGATACAAGGAAGAAGACAATGACAGGCCGGGCTTCCTCCACTTCTATCTCCACTGTATACTCTCTCAACCTCTCTTGCTGCTAAAAACCTAAAGAGATAGATCTATTCAAGGGACCCATCTCTAGCTAATTCGCTCTAAAAAGTATGAATTAGGGTTTTAGAATTGGCACTAAGCCAGGAACGGTCAGGCTTGTATTTATAGCCCCCTAGGAAGCACCATAGCCCTCGGATCAAACCAACCTTGATGGATGGCCAAGATTACTCCTCAAAGGCGGTGGAGGCAAGATCCGCGAGGTTGGGTCTGATTTGCTGAGCTAGTGTGGCGAGCGCCCCTGCCCTATGGGCGGCCGCCTGGCTCTTGAGCCTGATTTGCTTCGCATTTGGCCTAGAGTCTCCTCAAACCTTCTAGGTTACAGAAAAGTATATGTTTGCCTTTTATCTCTATGTAAACCCGATATGTAGACCATCTTTGATTGTTTTTAGCTGACACCCTGCAGAAACAAACATTCACCAAAACTCGTGGAATTCTATTAGTGATAACCCTATATCTACTAGGTGTTTACATATAGGTCTATTTTCTGTTTAGTTGACAGTTAAAATTAGGAGTTATCTACCATCAACAAACTCCCCCAAGCTTACCCTTTACTCGACTCTGAGCAAAGATAATACTCAGTGATGGATCAGGAGTTGCTACATGCTTTCATGCCTCAAAAGTACACATGTGTTCAAATAAGAACTCTCTTTCAGATTAGAGTGAACTATTCTAACTCGAAACTTACTCATTTTACCTTCCCTTATGGGGCTTGTAACCGTCACTTGGGTCTTGAGCAGTTGAATGATAGGACAATCAAGTCAAGCGCTATATTTCTTGCTATTTGATCAACTTTTATTCTAGAGTTTTTGCAAGATTTTCAAATAAAACTTAGAGTTTCCTTATATGACCCTTTCAAGACTCTCATTTGTGGTATTTCTGGATCCTTACCACGACATTAATGATGTATGCCTTCTCTCTACTCTCACAATATGTGGTATCTCTGGAATTAAGGCATAGAGGCATTTTGCCTTCTTTCTCTCACCCTACATCTAATAGGCTTATATGGCCCTCATAGGTGGGGAGACAGCTCAAACATACTTGCAAAGATATGTTGTATAGTTAAACTATGGATCCAAAAAAACTAGTCATACAATCAAATCATATGTGCATGTGGATGCGAGGAATGAAATGAGTGTTATGGATGGTGATGATGATAAGGAAATAATTATGATGATGGTGGAGATCTAATTCTACATTTGCTCCTTGGGGATATTTACCTCCCTTATCTAGAACTCTAGAAGTTTTTGGGGAGTACTTGAGCTGCTCATTCATTTTTTTCTTTCTTGGGACATTTGTCCTCTCTTTTTTTTCTGTTTTTTTAGAACAGCCAAGCCTCTTGATGTGTATCAGTAGGGAGTATTATCTGAAGTAACTGGAGCGTTATTGGATGATGAAAAAAAGGATACGATGGTGACATATATTTTTGGTGTTCACTCTTAGTGTAGGAGTAGAACATTTTCTGAATGAATGAAGTGTATGTATGTGAATAAAGGAATGTCTACTGCTAGGTTGGGAGCAGCATAAGTGCGTGTTTCTAGGGTAAAATAGCACAAGATGCATGGAATGTGTATATATGTGGGTGGTACTTCCAGGAACAGATGTAGCACAGAGTAAATGCAGTGTAGTGACTTATGAACAGGGGCATACTTCTAAGGATAGAAGCAACATAGATCAAAGGATGGAGAGCACACAATATTAACTTTGGTTGCATGACTAATTCCTAAGGGTCAACACAACTTAACTACATGCAATGCATATAAGCAGTATATGGAAGTAGATGGCTTTCCTAGTCTAGTAAGCATGTGTATTTGGCTGTGGTAAGAATTTTAAACTCTCATCATACAGGAACTCATCATGCAACAATTTAAGATTTTCAAAGATAAATTATCTAGAACTTTAGTATCTCTAGGAACAAGATGAACAACAACTCAAACCCTTCCTATATCATGTCCGTCAACTACCTAGACTTAGATCAAGCATTCGCTACCTACAAGTTTCAGGTTTAGAGCATACCTTAAATCAAAACAGTTGTGTCCAAAACTTGGGAGAGTTCGAGGTTCAAAACTAGGTACTTGAAAGGAATTATAGTAGAGAAACTATTCATCATTTCCGTATAAGAGCTTACTCTGTAGGGTTTATTTTAGCAGGCAATTTCTCCAAATATTCTCCTAAATTTTATTTAGCAAATTTAATATCAAAAACAAAGATAGATATAGATATAAATAGGGAAATATTTATTTGGGTTTTCTATAGTTATGCATATTTTTATTTGCTTCAAATCAACATAGCACATTTAATAAATAAATAAATAAATAAATAAATAAATAAGCTAGTGATACTTGGCGAGATATATAGGGTGTGCTCTCCCCCAAGCTAGATGTTGACGTACTCTGTTGGTGTTGCTGTCTAGCAATGAAGGTGTACTGGTCCTCCTGGAGTGTTAGGGATGATGGCTGTTGAGGATAGCACTCCGACAGGGGATAGGACGTCTTTCTGCATGTTATCTCTTCTTGATCCTTAAAATTCTATGAAGCTCAAATAGACAACAAAGCTTGTGAAACTGATTAACTGTTAGTGGTAAAAACCCTAAGCCTTGGATGTCTAGAACCTTCTTAGTACATATTGTTGGGTATTCTTAACATCATTACTAAAAGTAGACTAAGTTCTAAATCTAGCAACGGTGCCAAAAATGCCAAACCTATCCCTCACACCACTTAAGCCAAGTTGTCATCCCCAGCATGA
>Ga0182004_10001168_pt1 | contig 18658 bp, 12 predicted proteins | sample Sormic07211540_1_FD_120479 | JGI IMG/M metagenome (GOLD analysis project Ga0182004, IMG submission 120479) | Endophyte microbial communities from Sorghum bicolor roots, Mead, Nebraska, USA - 072115-40_1 MetaG | ecosystem: Host-associated > Plants > Roots > Unclassified | place: USA: Nebraska...
CAGCAGCTCTGTTCGTCTATTTCAGCTGAGACATACAGTCCAAATGAACGCATGAGTACCTCCTGCTGCTTTGAAAAATGGCTGGACGATCCTCTGTTCATCGGTTCAGGAGACGCTTTTATATAAAAAAAATCAGAAAACGATGATTGAGCTCCTCTGTTCATCGGATCAGCAGTCCAGGAGGCAAGGCTCATCGATCCTTTTTATTTGAAACGAAATGAAGTGTGAGTGGGGAGGTTTATGCTTATATGCACAGCCACCTGGCGTGAGCATGACCCATTACATAACAAATTGAGACCCAAATTGAGTTTAGGCATGGTAATGACACACTTTAAAAGTTTATGGACCGGAGTGACACCCCATGCAAAGTTTAAGGACCGGGTTTGTATTTTACTTAAAAAAAAAGAGAGAGGTTGGTGATGGTGATCGCCCTGGCTGCTCACGAAGGCCACGTGTCAGCAGGCGTTGATGGCTGTGGCTGTGGGAGGCCCAATGGCGTCAGTTTACTGGCTGATTAGCCCTTAAACTAATCTCTCTCTTTTTTTTTTCTTTTGATTTGGAAGCGAGCGAGGGCGGTGTACGCGACCCTAGGGGATCCGTGGAAAATAAATTAATAATAACTGATCGAGGTTGCTGCAGATCGTGCGAGTCCCTCCCAGCTGAAATTTCTCAGATGGGTTGGTGGTGTACACAGCTGATTAGCTGAAATACATTGAGATATCATCTTTTTTGTTTTTTGTAGAAGAGCATTAAGATATCATCTTTGGTTTGTAAGTCAACTGGAGTATATGTGATTTCTCAAAAAAAAAGTGATTATACTCCTACTACGGGAATGATGAGTCCCATTTTTATTCTCTATATATAGAGAGAATTTTCTCTTCATTATTTGAAAAAAGAACAGATAGATTTCTCTTCATTATAAAAAAAAAACAGATAGATTTCTCTTCATTATAAAAAAAACAGATAGATTTCTCTTTATCTGGATCTTAGATATTTTACTTGGGCTTATTTTTTGAAGAATGAAGTGGGGCTTAGAACAAGTATTATGGTGGGCTGTAAGCTGACTAAATGCTGATGTGGAGGAGAGAAGGGAGGAGAGAGAGGAGAAGCAGGCTGTAAGCTTACAGCCAGCTTAGACACAAAAACCAAGAAACTTTATGAGAGAGATAAGTGGGCCATGTATTAATAGTGAATAGCTAACTATTGTATGGGTGGGCTGGGAGAAGGCTGTAAGAAACCTTACAGCTAACAAGTTGGGTGTATTATTAAACTTGCTCTTATTCGGTCACTCCGTCACGCTGACTTCATTCTGTTTTGGAGTTGGCTCCAGCGTGACTGACGTGTGGAGCCCACTAGTGCATTGACCACGCAGCCCACTAGTAATGATTATTATTAATGAATGGAGTGCATGCTTAACATATTACCGTTCTTTATTCTTACTCGCTGCCAGTAAATTTGTGGGTGTCCCTTTTTCTGGATCCAGCAATTTGTAGTAGTTGTAGAATTGACAACGCTCGTAGAATTTCTCCAAGTATTAATGATACCATACCATCACCACGCGCAGATTATTCACTAGCAACGTGACAAAGTTCCTAACTAAGATCCATATGCATTTATTAATGGAATTTGTTCGCAGTCAATCACAATTATGCTATCGATTTGCATGTTAGCCGTTCTTGGCCGGTACGCGCGTTTTGAGCGAATATTCCAGGAATATGCTTTAAATGGGATTTTACAATTTCAGCAAACTCGGAATCAAACGGCTATAAAAATGGATTCATCCCATCTCATCTCATCTCGTCCCTTCAACCAAACACCCGCTAAATTTTCCATCTATCAATGGAGCTTGCCGTTTTCTTGTTTTCCCCCTTTTAATTAAAGATTTTTTTTTCTCTCTCTCTCTCTCTTCGATCTAGTACAGTTGCTATCTCGGTTAACAAACCAAGAAAAGATGTCGTTGTGAATGTAAAACAAAAAGTTGTTACCTCGCTGTCACAGCGTCACCGCCTAATTAACGTCTTGGGATTTGGAGGATGCAGGGATCAGCTGGCGTCTCGTGATTAGAGCTCGAGATTTCTCAAGAGAGACCCGACTACTCCCGTCGTTCTTCGTGGGTTATCGTCGTTCGTTCCAAGGTGTTGTGAGATCCGGCCGAGGAGGAGATGTCGTCGTCGCTGGAGGTGGACAACCCCGGAGGAGGAGGCGGCGGCGGCGGCGAGTCGGCGAACCGGCTCAGCCTGAAGCGCCACGACTCACTGTTCGGCGACGCGGAGAAGGTCTCCGGCGGCAAGTACCATGGGTCCGACGGGAGCTGGGCCAGGACGCTGCACCTCGCCTTCCAGAGCGTCGGCATCATCTACGGCGACATCGGGACGTCGCCGCTCTACGTCTACTCCAGCACTTTCCCCGACGGCATCAAGTACAACGACGACCTGCTCGGCGTCCTGTCCCTCATCATCTACACCCTCATCGTCATCCCCATGCTCAAGTACGTCTTCATCGTGCTCTACGCCAACGACAATGGAGACGGTGAGTAGATCAGCACACATATGTTTATATATTTATTATATATATATATATACTCCCAATCCCAGATTAAACTTGGCTCCTGCTTGCTGTTTGTTTAATTATATTCACTGATCAACGAGCATCGATCTGCTGTTTTTTTTTTCTAGGCGGCACATTTGCGCTGTACTCGCTGATATCGCGGTACGCCAAGATCAGGATGATCCCCAACCAGCAAGCAGAGGACGCCATGGTGTCGAATTACAGCATAGAAGCGCCGAACTCACAGCTGAGGACGGCTCAATGGTTCAAGCAGAAGCTTGAGTCCAGCAAGGCAGCCAAGATTGTGCTCTTCACCCTCACAATCCTTGGCACATCCATGGTGATGGGCGACGGAACCCTGACACCGGCAATATCTGGTAATGGAAACATTATATTATATTAGACAACACATTTGGTTATTATTAGTTACTGCTATATATGATGGTGTCGCAATTAACATGTTTGCATAGTATGTATACTAACTAATAATGTGTTCTTGTTTATGGATATATTCTGCAGTGCTGTCTGCGGTAAGCGGGATCAAGGAGAAGGCTCCGAGCTTGACTCAGTGTATGTGGAACTGAGAGCTACTGACATGATTAATGTCAACAATTTTTACCCCCTGTTTATAGTCATGCAAGACTAACATCTCTCTGTTGTCGGTTTTCCTACAGCGCAAGTAGTCTGGATCTCTGTGGCGATCCTCTTCTTGCTCTTCTCGGTTCAGCGTTTCGGGACCGACAAGGTTGGGTACACCTTCGCTCCAGTCATCTCGGTGTGGTTCCTGCTGATTGCCGGCATTGGACTGTACAACCTCGTCGAACACGACATCGGTGTGCTCCGGGCCTTCAATCCATGGTACATAGTACAGTACTTCAAGCGGAACGGAAAGGAAGGGTGGGTTTCACTTGGTGGTATTATCTTGTGCGTCACAGGTAACCATTTTTTTCCTGATCAAAGAGAAAACTGCAATGCAAAACCTTGTGTGTGTAATCTGAATTCACTGCCACATGTGTGCAACAGGCACAGAAGGCATGTTTGCTGACCTTGGACATTTCAACATCAGGGCCGTTCAGGTAATGGCCAAAAGTGCATATGATTTGTTTCAGTTCGATATTTTATATTACACTCAACTCTGCATCTGATTTGTCCACATCAGAAGCATCTTATCTGACAGTGGTTTATGTATTTCACTCCTGCAGATCAGCTTCAACGGCATCTTGTTCCCATCGGTGGCACTGTGTTACATCGGGCAAGCAGCGTACCTACGGAAATTCCCAGATAACGTTGGAGACACCTTCTACAAATCCATCCCAGGTAATCCATAAACGATGGGCTGCATGTACTGTGCTAATAATGGTGGCACAAACAACCAATAAGTGAATAAGGCTGGGCTGACACTCCCTTTTGTGCTGTGCAGCACCTCTGTTCTGGCCAACCTTCATCGTTGCAATCCTTGCTGCCATCATTGCAAGCCAAGCTATGCTCTCTGGTGCATTTGCCATCCTCTCCAAGGCACTGTCTCTTGGCTGCCTCCCCAGGGTCCAAGTGATCCACACCTCAAAGAAGTACGAAGGGCAGGTGTACATCCCAGAGGTGAACTTCTTGATGGGACTGGCCAGCATCATCGTCACAATTGCCTTCAGAACGACCACCAGCATCGGCAACGCCTACGGTAAATTAAAGGATATATTGCATGCATCGTCTTGTTGGCTCTTTTTTTTTTTGTAACGGTAAAGGATTTCTGATTTTGGCAATGGCGGCGCAGGGATCTGCGTGGTGACCACGTTCTCCATCACCACCCATCTGATGACGGTGGTGATGCTGGTGATCTGGAAGAAGCACATCGTGTACGTGCTCCTCTTCTACGTGGTGTTCGGCTTCACGGAGCTCATCTACCTGTCGTCCATCCTGTCCAAGTTCGTCCAGGGCGGGTACCTGCCCTTCTGCTTCGCGCTGGTGCTGATGACGCTGATGGCGACGTGGCACTACGTGCACGTGAAGCGGTACTGGTACGAGCTGGACCACATCGTGCCCACGGGGCAGATGACGACGCTGCTGGAGAAGAACGACGTGCGGCGGATCCCCGGCGTGGGGCTCCTGTACACGGAGCTCGTCCAGGGCATCCCGCCGGTGTTCCCTCGCCTCATCAAGAAGATCCCGTCCGTGCACGCCGTCTTCCTCTTCATGTCCATCAAGCACCTGCCCATCCCGCACGTGGCGCCGCCGGAGAGGTTCCTGTTCCGGCAGGTCGGCGCCAGGGAGCAGCGGGTGTTCCGGTGCGTGGCGCGGTACGGCTACAGCGACGCGCTGGAGGAGCCCAAGGAGTTCGCGGCCTTCCTGGTGGACAGGCTCAAGATGTTCATCCAGGAGGAGATGGCGTTCGCGCAGGCAGAGAACGAGGCCGGGAACGAGGACGACGACGGCGGCGAGGCTGCTGCGGCGGCGGCGAGGCCGAGGCGGTCGACGAGCTCCGTGGTGCACAGCGAGGAGGCGATCCAGTCGAGGGTGAGCACGCACTCGGGGCGGATCACGTTCCAGGCGAACCAGCAGACGACGACGGCGGAGGAGGAGAAGCAGCTGATCGACCGGGAGGTGGAGCGAGGGGTGGTGTACCTGATGGGAGAGGCCAACGTGTCGGCGGGGCCCAGGTCGTCCATCTTGAAGAAGATTGTGGTCAACTACATCTACACCTTCTTGAGGAAGAACCTGACGGAGGGGCACAAGGCGCTGGCCATTCCCAAAGATCAGCTGCTCAAGGTTGGCATCACATATGAAATCTAGGCCTATTGTGCTACCCATCCAAGATTTGAGGCGTGCCTAATTAACCAACAAAAAGCATTTCTTGGCGAGTGTTGACCTCATTCACAGGGCAAAGTGCCCGCGGTGGTTTGATAATAATAAGTCTGTGTGAGTGGGGTGGTTTTTCTTTTTTTTTTTTGGGCTGGAAGGTTTCTTTTTATTCTCTGTACAGTGTGGTTTTATCAGAATTTGATGAATGCAAGCGCGATATTGGAAGTAAAGCGTACATGTTTCCTTCTCGTAGTTCGGCCAACAACCTAGGCAGCGGCCCCTTTGATCTAGAAATTTCAGTGATTCCATCGATAGTCCATGTCAATTGTTATTGTTGGACGGCCCTAGCATGTCAACTGCTGTTGTTGGCCGACCCTGGCAGTGCATACAGTACAATGTATGTACTTTTCTTTTGACAGCCAATAGCATTTTTCTCTCACAATTGCACAATGTATGTACTTTTTTTGACAATTAATAACGTTTTTCTCTCATAATAAATCAACAAACGGTATTTTCAGCTATGATTTTTCAGACCAACGAACATGCTCTAACATGCAAAAGCTTGCATGACTACACATGCCTCCACGCTGGTCCACCGTCTAGCTTCTCGCGCTTGCGTACCTGCCATGCTCCCTGGTACCCTGTCCTCTACTCCATCCTATCCATCCTACACATGCCTAGGGCCTTGTTTAGTTCACCCCTGAAAACAAAAAAATTTTCAAGATTCCCCATCACATCGAATCTTGTTGCATATGCATAAAGCATTAAATATAGATAAAAATAAAAACTAATTACACAATTTGCCTATAAATCACGAGACGAATCTTTTGACCCTAGTTAGTCTATGATTGGACAATATTTGCCACAAACAAATGAAAGTGCTACACTAGCGAAATTCAAAAAATTTTCACATCTAAACAAGGCCCTTCTGACTTGTTCTGCTGGTCACTTATGGTGCACATGTAGGCAGATTCAATACTGTTTCCTTCCCTATTTCTGACTTTTGAATGCTTTTGCCAAAAGTTTTAGATTCTCCATCACATCAAATCTTGCGGCACATGCATGGAGTATTAAATATAGACAAAAATAAAAACTAATTACACAGTTTACCTGTAATTTGTGAGACGGATCTTTTAAGCCTAGTTAGTCCATGATTAGACAATATTTGTTAAATAAAAACAAAAGTACTACATTACCCAAAATTCTAAAATTTTGCCAACTAAACAAGGCATTGAATCTAAATAAGGCCTAAATAGAATTAGAGGGTATATCTAGGAACTTGAAGCTTAATACTTCTTATCAATATTATTTTTGTGAGAAATTAACATGGTTCCTTATTTCTTATACCAAATTTTCTAGTTCAAATGTATTTCATTTTACAAACAATCTCCGGTTCTTACTCTTCTTAGGCCGTTTGGATGTTGTTGGATTAATCATTAATTTCAATTCACATGTATTGGGGTGAATTGAAATAGAATTTAGTTTAAGTTCCATTCTAATTCATCCAAATACCTATGAATTGATACGAATCGACTACATACAAATAAGACCTTAACTGGATTGAAACAAATACAAGACAAAGAACAATAACAATAAACATCTTTTGCGTTTAGGAGAGACTAAATCCTAGAAGGAGCGATTCGACATTGCAAACTGCCCCCCTATATTTTGTCGTGAGCTCCGCCACTGTTTGTGGCATCATCGCACAGAGGCTAGACCTTAGCAGCCATGTTTACGGAACGTTAGGGACGTGGTACGGGAACGTGTTACGCAATATGATGTCTTCAAAACCTATGGAACGAGAAGGGTATACAGCTGAAGCTCGTACCAAACTCAAACGGGATGTGTACTAAATCGAAATAAAATGATGACATGGAACACATTCCCAAAAATAAGGAACATGTTCCCAGAACGTGTACCAAATCAAAAGGGAACGCGTACCAAATTCAAATAGAACGAGAAACATGTTTTATCAAATTTAAAACTTAGACAAGTGAAATAATAAGAATAAAATAGTAGATAACTGAAGTACTGAACTTTCCACTCTCTAGCTAGACTACAACAGTGTAACCAACAACCTATCTAGTTTTCAAATCCTGGATCTTGATTACTCAAATACTAAATTACTAGTAGATAATAAGTCCTTGGAGAAGATTGCAACGAACAATGTGACATGAAGCCTCATAATCCCTCTCTTGTATGCATGTGCTCCTTCTGGCCTTGTACAGATTGCAGACCTGTAATCATAAAAATATTTATCAGTGATTAACATTTTAGTGTAGTTATGAGAAAAACAACTAGTTTATTTTTTATTTACACTTCTCTTTACCTCTCAAATTATGGAGTCTTCTAGATCTATGTTCCACTTGGCACGTGTGCCTCCCTCTTTGTAGCTCTCTGTCATCCTTGACAAAAGCCACGGCAACGGGGCACACTGCGCACTGCCGCAGCCGCACGGGCAAGCAAGAAGCTGAATGCATCCGCGCGTACGGCCGCAGTGCCACTGCCCCGCCAGCTGCGGGCCGGCCACCCACTCGTTGCGGCGGCGTACAAACGGCGGACTCGGTGTCTCGGCCTCGACGATTCTTGCGGCGCTGCGGAGCAGGACCTTAGCACTTCGCCGTTCGCCGGCTCGGCGTCTCAGACCGGGGCTCCGGCAGTCTGGCACTCTGGCCTCCGGCGACCACAAGCGACTTGACCTGAGGTGCATTTTCTTTCCTGCCTAAGCTTCGTATGTCCCCGAATTGCTATTGCTGTGAGTCATGTTCTATAGGCGTTTGGTACTCGACGTTCCTCTTATTGCTTTTGAATACGGTTCGCGTTCCATCGCGTTTGGAAACGATGTCGTGCGATGTTCCCGTCCCGCGTTTCACGATGAAGTTTCCAGAACAGGGAACGTGCCCACATTTCCGTACCCCGGCTGCTTAGGGGTAGTGTTCTAGTCCCTCCCTAGGTGCAGAACCACATGATTTTATTTTTTATTTAAATTTTTTTATCCATTCTTCTCCCCTCGAAGGCGTGGCATCCTCCACGGGTCACGACGGACTGCACCTCTTTGGAAGGCCACTAGAGATGGCCTAAGGGCATTGAGTCAACTTGCTAACACATATGAAAAAGTGACAAAAATAGAGTAAACTAACACTAGTATTGAAAAATATGAAAATATATAGACATATGAACAATAATCGAAAAAGTGTGTGAGCTAGCTCCTTTATTATGCCCTAAGATTAACTCTAGTAGGGCCCCTACTTAAATTCCAATAACTAATATGGGTGCCTAGATAAAAAATAACACTCTAGCAGGGTCCCTACTACACACCAGATTTCTTGGGCCAATAAAATCCTCACTCAAATCCCATTCTTGTTGGCTTAGCTCTAGGCCCTCAAAAGGCCATTTTGGCCGATTTCTTCTCCACTCGTAGCCGGAACCTCCAACACGCCACACCTCTACCCTCTAGCTCACCGGCGGCTGGTGCCAGGCCAGCTCAAGAGCGGCGGCGCACCCCACTCCCCTCCTCATGAGCGCACTCCACTCCCCTCTGGCGAGCGCCCTCCATGGCTGCTACTTCCCTTCCTTGTGGCGCACCCACTCCCCCGCACAGGCACGCGTGGGGTCTCGAGGGGCCCCGGCTCTCTCCGCCGTGCTCAAGTGGCCACAGGCTCTCTCTGCGGCGCTCGAGCGGCCCTAGGTTCCTGGCCATGGCACACGTGCTCGCGAGCACGTTGCTCAATCATGCCTAAGAAGCCCAATCATGCCTCCCTTCTCGCGGCCCTACTCGACGCTCGGTCCTGGCTTGCTCACCCGCCCGCCCCACACACTACCAACGCCAATCCTCGCGTGCCTGCTCTGGTGCTCCGCGCAAGTGCAGGTGGCGCGTCCTTCCTAGCCCACCCTGCTCAGCCTCCTCTGCAGCCACTCCTTTCCTTGCTCTAAGCCAAGCCCTAAGTGGTTCCTCCTCGTCGACTAGCTTGGCACGGGGAAGAGACCCTTCTTGCACGTGCCGTCGTTGAGGAGGCTAGCATGCCCTTCTTCTCCTAGGCTTGCTCTGCATTGAGGCAAGGGAGGACCGAGGAAGATGCGACAAGATTTCTTTCAATGACATATGGGTCCCACTTGTAAGTGACTGTTGTTACACTTTTGCAGGATCTAGTTTGGGGACTTCTGTTAGAGCAGATACAAAATAGGGGCCTAATAAAAGTAGGGGAAGATACCTAAATTAGAAATAGAGGCACTGATTCAGAACTTTCTAACAGACAAGAGAGCACTTAGACTCGGAGGCTATGTCCTTTTTGAGGATCACACGCAGGCCTATTGTGAGAGGGTGGGGAAATAATAATGGGCTGGCTGCTGCGGGGTTAGCTGGCGGGCCCAAAGCGAAGATAAGCGCAGGCTCGACCATGAAAGAAGATTAAGAGATGGGCCGAACTCAGGTTATCAAAGATTCTAGGGCCAAAATGCCGTGCTACACAGGCACAAAAGATCGGGATTTCTAAATATCTTCCAAGAGATTATTGTCTTTGTTATCTTCCACTTTTTGTATGGTCTAGATGTTTTTAAGATTCGTGCTCACCTTGCTGTCAGTTTTGTGGTTCCATGTAAGTTTTGTGTCTGCCACTCCATTATCCCGTGCTTTTTGTATTGAGAAAAGTTATGTCGCTGCTTCTTATCCTTTCATTCGTGTTATGGGAGGTCTTGACGGTGGCCGTGGTCTTACCGCCTGCGGCGGCGGCGGCGGCGGCGGTGGTGTTGGTCGTGTTGTCTGTGGTGGCCGTAGCTTTGTCTTCGGTGGCGGCGGCTTTGTCAGAGGAGGCAACGACGACGGTGGTGTTGTTCGAGACGGCGGCGGCAACATCAGATCTGGTCGTGGCAGCGACGTTCCCCACGGTGTCGTTCTATTCTCTTGTTTTTTATTTGATTTGTATTGTGGTTGTTTCTGTCACGGCGTTGGTTGTGTTACTTTTTGTTTCAGTTTTGAATCCTAAATATAAGTTATTGATTGCACATGTGTTTCAGCAATATTCAGAGTTTTAGTCTTTGAATTTTGTTGTGTTAGTTCAGTTTTGTAGAAGTTCTGTTTATATTGCCTGTATTCAATTTCAGTGTATGGTGATTGTTTGTTTCGTTTGAAAGATTTTTTCCTGCCTGCTTGTTTGGCGCTTTGTATGTTGCACAGCTACAGTTAGGTTGATTTATTGCTTGGCCCGTTGGTTTATTTTAGTTTCTTTCTATTACAATTTTCTCCTTCTATTAGTTTCTCTTAGCTTCAGTATAGGATGCTTGGCCTGTTGGCGGATGGGTAGCTTTAGCTCAGTCTTTAGATCAATGTTTCACTAGTTAGTACTTTAAGCCTTTCAATTTGTTGTGGTTGCGGTCTAGATCATTATTTTATTCAAGTTTGGCAAATGTAAGTTTTAAGTCTTTCTCGTAATCAAAGTTGCCTTGTCTCTTTTTGATGCGTAGCTACCAATTTATTTATTTATGTTCTCTTTGCAATGAGCTTTTTGTAGTTTACATGTGTGGATAGCAAGATTAGTTCAGCTGAAGCTTGTGTTGTTTACCAACTAGGAATTGAACTTAACATGATTGACTATGTATGAACAATCAACAAGGTCTTTAGGTTATTTTTTTGAGCAGTTATTTCATAGATAGCTAAGTTCTTAGGTTTCAAAGGCTGATTGATTTAATTTATGTCAATGTTGGGACAAAAATGCGCATGGAATTCTGAAGCTAAGCGAGCGAAGAGGTCCAAGAAGAGTGGGGATGAAGATATGATTATGGTCATCACAAGTGGAAGACCGACGAGCTATTGTACTTCTTACAGGTTTCGAATGCCTCTTTGGAGTTTGCAGATGTTGATGATTGTCATCCCAAAGGCCAGGGCTGGGCAAGCCATGGTGCTGCACTGAACCCTAGAGCATATATGCAAGGGGGTACTGCATATATGAGTTCCTATGTTTTAGGTTCAAGTTTAGTTTTGTAATTATCTTATGTGTAATTTTAGATTAGTCCTTCAGTATTTAATTTAGTATATTATTTAGTTGCAGGTTCAGTTTTTGACCATGTTTTGAGTTCATAGGGGTGCCTGCCTAGCTGACATTTTTATGTTTGGCATGCAAGGCCAAAATACATTGTCCCCCTAATGCGGTAGTTAGACACATTGGAGATAACTTGTTTGAATGGATTTGTTTTTTACCTAAGAACCAATTGTCACTTTGTTCTCTTTTTATTTTAAGCGTGAGTCCTTAAGCATTCGTCAAGTATAAAACTCTCAGAGGTTTTGGTCTTTTGATCCCAGCTGGATCACTAAGCTTTCCAGCCTCTCATATTCATATATACATGCACATTTTTATGTGGCAACTTATGATTTGTTGAAAAAGTGGAAGATAACAAACTGAAAAATCTTCCACAAGATATATAGTCAGTCCCCAAAAGATTGAGGCATTTTTTCCACAGATAGAAATTAGAGAACGAAACAAAACAAGCAAATTTATGTAAGCAATAAAAAATAATAGTGTAGTGTCATGAATTCACCAACAAGTTATATAACCTATGATTATTCAATTTGATTAGAAATAATATTCCCATGAACTAACGAAAAATTCAAGCCATTTACCAATGGTTGGCAAAAATTTAAAATTTGGTAATGGTTTTATTTATGTTTCTCAATCATATCCTAAAATTCAAAAATTTTAGGGTGTGATATTCCTCTCTTAACTCTCCTACCATATTGTTTTTTTTTTCAAAAAATCTCCTACCATATCATCAAATTCTCTATGTGCTCATGTGTTTAATGCTACCAAAACTATCGTACTAGGAGCATTGAGACTGCACTTAATATTCTACTTAATATAAAATGTCATAGGAATCTTAGAACAATTATTGGAGAAACCAAATAATACATGTAGCCCTGACTTAACCATAGAGCGATCTTGTGCTTACCATATATTTGAGTCTAGTGGTCGACACTTATGGTAGGTACACATGTGGTGTTTTGAGGGAGTCAATTCACCTAGAACCTAGTCGCGCAGTTGCATCGTCGGCCATGGTAACATTGAACAGTGGCTATGGGGAGGACACACCACATAGCCAAGTTTGATAGTAAATTCATCAATCCAGGAATAACTCCATAAATCTGTATCCATGAAATGAACTAGTCTACTTTCCCATCCACGTAGATAGGATTCACTCCAATGCCACCTAAAAACCAATCATGATGAATTTCTACTGTAGTGTGAGTACCATCAAGACCTACACAGTACACAAAATCACCATCATCAAACCCTATCATCCCCTAAAATTAAGTCCAATCCAAAATCTTATCTACCTGACAAAACTAAATCATCAATCTTTGTACACACGATTTTTACACCAGTTTTTGTACCCATTGTTCACAAAAAGGTTGTTGCTAATGCTAATGTTAATTTATCATGAGAGAAAAGCACAATTCCATGGCTAGAAAGTAATGCTGATAAGTTCAAGCGCGGGGTCCCTTCCTTTTGACATTGTGGATCCATTGTGGAGCAGGGTGGTCCGAGTTAAGTCGACTGCCACTACTATCGCTACACCGCTGATGTTCACTTGACACCACCAGGTCGCCTCTCTCGTTACTCCAGTTGAAAATTTTGGGATACAATGAGGAGGAGGGGTTCTTTATAAGTATCAGACTTAACAAATATGTGTTCAGTCCTAGTTCAAAAGGTTGGGATAGAGCAAAACACATGAAAACTCCCGCCTAGTCCAGCATGGTGTGCCACATCGGCATCCTAGTGTCCGCAAAGCTAGTTTGGACCATGTTGAAACAGTAAAACAAATTTAGAGCTTGTTTGACACAACTCGACTTCACTAGAAAAGCTGTTTTTAAGAAATTAACTTTTTGAACAACTTTCTAAATGAAGCTGAGCTGTTTTGGAAAAGTGTTTGGTAAAATAGCTTCATCAACTACTTTATGCATAGATGAGAGAGGGAAATGAGTATGAGAGCTGCAATAAGCTACTTTTTTCAGCTTCATCCCAACTCATGTCATTGTGAGAGGAGAAGAAATAAGTGTTTGGCAAAAAACAGCTCACAACAGCTCATGAAGCTGTTATGAGCTATACCAAATAGATCTATAGTGATGCGAAATTGCAATTCCAAAGTACGAGAACCTAGTTAAAAATGGGGGACAAGTTCAAGGACTGACTATGTAGGACCGTGCATGACGCCTAACAGGGGGTTTGAATTAGGCAACTTTAAATCTACCTCTCACTATGGTCTCTAATTTCCACCTAGTCAAAACCTATACAAGAAAGTAGATGTACAATTATGGTTTTGCCAGGTGTGTTGCTATCTACTGCAAAAGTTTATGCAACATAGGTTCTAGTGATATTAAGTAGCTTATCGAACTAAGCTAGAAAAATATACACACAACCAATGTACATAATATAAATGAGGAAAGTAAAAGGCGATAGAGATGCAAACTTACATCGACGCTCTAGTATTTACTAAAGTTCCGAGAAGCTCACGCTTTCCTCTTTGGAGCCTTTCGTAAGGATGCACTCGCAAGAGTCATACTCCTGATTGGGTAACTTCGTGGATAGCTCCAGGGCCTTTCCCCACATGCAAGCGGATCTTTGAGATGGCCTCTTCTAGACCACTCCTCTCCGTCTTCACTATGGAGCCTCCAGCCAAAATGCTATAGGCCTTGTTATCTCCGGTACACCACTACTACTACTACTACAGATTTAGTCATCACTACTGGCAGCTTCACTACCAGGATTAGGACAACCGGTAGTGATGACCCTTCACTACCGTTTCTAGGCTCTGACAATCAGAAATTGGTTATTTCTATGACAGAACCAGGAGTGATGACAACAATCACTACCGATTTGTGTCTCTAACTAGCAGTGGCTGGTTGTTCACCTATCACTACCAGCTCAAGCCAAGAACCGACAATGATTTGGTGCTATCACTGTCCTGTCGGTTCGAGGCAAAACTCGACGGTAATTAGCCCGACAGCACTCTGCGCCATCCCCACCTATATATACATGCCTCATCCTATTCTTACTTGTGGGAGCGACCGAGCAAGCCAACACTCTTGCCGGCCGGCTTCATCTTTAATCTTCTAAAGGTTATCAACTTCTTTTTCTAATCTTCATTACTAAAAATATAATGCATTTCATGCTTTAGTAATATATAAGCATCAAATATTCAATTATGTGATTTTTTAGATTAGGAACACTAATAATGGTGGATTTTATTTTTCTTTATACATCAGTTCTACATAGCCTTTGTTATTAGTAACAAAAAATATGTTTTCTACATCTTTGTTAGCAACATTATATTTTGATCTTAGTTAGCAGCATTATTTTTATTTATAAATCATTTCTACATAACCTTTGTTAAACATTTATTGTGTTCTAGAACTTTGTTAGTAAAATTATTTCTTGATGATTTATTATTTATATATTTCTCTCATATATATTATTAAGTGTAATATTTATATGGGGGTTCTATATTTATTGGGATGTTTTTTCATTATTTTTAGTTACAATGAATGGCGGCGGACTTCCCCAGCCACAGGAACCAGGTTTCCACCCCGATGATCTTCCATTTGTACCATCGCTAGTATGGGTGGTCCCATGTTCCCCATACCCATCAATCGTATGCAATATATTAAGTTTTATGTGCTAATATAATTTTTGAATATATACATTCATTCATATATGATTGTTACATATGTCACAGACTATAAAACAGTTCAGGTGGCTAGAATCAACATTATGGGGGCTTAGGGTGTGGGACATCTTCGAGAACATGACAAGTGAGGTCGAGAATGATGAAGGAGATGAGATATGGACGTGCAATCATGCCTTCGAGATATTCATTAGGAACAATATTGAGGTGCACCGGGACATCACAGTTCCTAGACCATGGTGACTGACCATGGTAGGCACCCAGATGGATGTCGTGTTCCTTTCTTTGCAGACAATTGAGCGAATTGGCTACCATGTACCTGTTTGGTCATGGATGAAGATGCAAGCTTTAATGCAGTATAGTGTGGACGTGCAGCTAATAAGCGAGAGTCATGCAACAATCGTAATAGGGATGTGGTACGTCGTGTATGATATAATAGTAGTGTTTATTTATTCATATTATTATATGAGCACTTTCTAATATCATTTGTTTAACCGCTTGTAGGTTATGCCCTATTTTTTTGAGAGAACTGGAGAGGTCATGGAGACCTCTACTGAAATTTATTGAAACAAAACAAAACAAGTGTCCAAACAAGATAAACAAACTGAGCACAACTAAAGCCTAAGAAACAAAAAAGAGACACAGAAAATCAAAGTTATTACACAAGCTGCTCTATCTATGGACGAAGCTAGCGGTGGGGCTAGGGGGGCTCTAGCCCCCCTTACAACTGCTGATTCAGTGGAGCTCCTAGTGTTTTTGCTTCTAATTTTAGACATAAATTTATAAGGTAGGGTGGGCTGAGACCTTTATTTTTAGATATATTTTGTGAATTAATATAAGACTACTTCAAGCTAATATGTTTTTTTTTCTATTGTGAGGGATTATAGTAAAGTTAAATCGATGTAGCAGTTTTGTTCAGCCCCTCCTATAATTTTTTCTGGCTTCGTCCCTGCCTCTATCCATAGCTTAATTGAGGGGAAGTACTTTCTCTTGACTCTCCACAGGAGCAACTTGAAAACACCCTTGAACAGTTCTAGGCTTCGAAGGCAGGAAGGCCTGATACCTCTGATGATCATGTCGTTTCTGGCCGACCAAATACACCAGCACATGATTATGATGATTTCCATGAAGAATTTTTTGTTGATCTGTTCTTTGAAGCTCCGGAATCTCTGAAAAGGGCAGGGGGAGCTGGTTACAGTTAAGCCGAGAAGACCCCAACAGGCTCTAGCGAAGTCACGTTCCAGGAACAGATGGTTGACTGACTCAATCAAATGTGAGCAAAGCATACAGTTATAGGAGGGCAAGATCATGGATTTCCTTCTTAAGATATTGCGAGTACTAAGACGGTCCTGAACAAGGAGCCAGGAAAAAAACCTGATGTTTGGGTTGACATGAAGATCTTCAAATCCATTTGAAAATGGGGTCCGCCAAGCTTGAACCCATCAGATGTAGGTAAGCTTTCTTGCAAGTAAACTGAGGACTGCCCCAAATGTAGGACCAAGAGTCACTGTGGTCGGAGAAATGAGTAGACTCTAGGATATTGATCAGACTTTTAAATTGAACAAAGGCTTCCTTAGAAAGCGGTAGATGGAAGAGAGAGAGAGAGAGAGAGAGAGAGAGAGAGGAGATCTCATTGGTTAGTCTAGCCTTTTCCAGAGTGGTGGCAGGTCTACCTACGAAGGAGTGGAGCTTAGGAAATTCAAGCTTCAAAGACTGACCATTCCAGCAATCATCCCAGTGCAAACAAGAAGCACCATTCCCAATCACTGCTGAAGCTAGGCCTTTGAATTTATCAAGCAACTTGAGGATATCATGCCACCAAAAGGAGCCCTTCTTGGTATGGTTGGGGAGTTTACCATTAGAGTAGTATTTCTCCCAAATCAGATGAACCCAGGGTACATCAGCCTTATTGAAGAATTTGTGAAGATGCTTTAGCAAAAGAGCTTCATTTTGAGATTTCAAATCTATGATTCCAAGACCACCATCCAATTTAGCTCTGGAGACCATTGACCATGCAGCTTTAGCATTTATTCTATTACTCTCCTCATTCCCTCGCTACAAGCAGTGCTTCCTATACTTATCTACCTACTCTCTAATTGACACATGAAGGTGAAAGGTGCTCATATAGAAGGTGGGCAGGGAGCTAAAGACAGAATTCACCATTTGAAGCTTCCCAGCCTGAGATAAGAATAGAGAGGTGCTTACTAATCTCTTTTCATATCTTGTAATAAGAGGCATGAAGTCATCAACCTTAGGTTTGGTGAGCCCCAAAGGAAGGCCAAGATATGTAAAGGGGAGGGAGCCAATGGAACAACCAAAGGTGGACAGCAAGGTGTTTAGCTCTATCATTGATTTTGAAAAATTCACTCTAAGACCAGTTTCTGCAGCAAAGCTACTCAGAAGGGCTTTAAGCACAAAAAGCTGCTTGTCACAACCTTCCATGATGAGAAGAGTATCATCAGCATATTGCAAAATGGGGAAATCAGAGGAGTACTAGAGGGGGATGGGGCACTTGAGGAGGCCTAAATCTTTTGCCTTGTTGACAATGGATTGAAGGAGATCAGCTGCCAACACAAAGAGAAGAGGGGAAAGGGGATCACCTTGCCTTATCGCCCTTCTGCAATGAAAAAACTTTACCAGGGGCACCATTCAAAAGGACAGAGGAAGTTCTAGTGTAGAAGATTAAATCCATCCAAGCTAGACATTTCTCCCTAAACCCCATTTTCTTCATGATTCTTATCATAGCTCCATGCTCAATTCTAAGCCTTTTCAAAATCAAGCTTAATAATTAAAATATCCTTCTTTGATGTGTGGCACATATGAAGATACTCAAAAGACCAAGCAAGACAGTCTTGGATGCTTCTGGACTTGATGAACCCATATTGGTTCTGGTGGATCAGCTTGGTGATGAGGGGTTGGAGCCTGTTTGCAAGCAACTTAGTCAATAGTTTGACAGAGGAGTTGAGCAATAAAATGGGTCTATAATCATTGATCCTGGCTGGTGTATCAACTTTGGGGATGAGGGTAATGAAAGGCCCATTAATGCTTCTAAGGCAAACATTCAGAGAGTGAAAGTCATCACACAATTGATAGAAGTCTAGCTTGACGATGTTCCAGCATTTTTTGAGAAACTCATTATTAAAGCCATCAGGTCCAGGGGATTTGTTAGTAGGAAGAAACCTGATTACACTGTCAATCTCATCATGGCCAAAAGGAATTTCCAGAGGGCTCAATCAACATTGTTCTGCAGGAGGGAGTCTAGATCAAAAACAGCAGTGCAGGGGGTGGAGGTTCCCAGTCTTTCTTTGAAGTCATTCCAAATAAGATTAGCCTTTAAGCTATGTTCATGAACTAAGTCCCCATCTGCGCCCTGAAGAGCAAAGATCTATGTCTGAGGGAGGCATTAGCATGAACAACTTAGAATTTTCATCTCCCAGTTTCACCCATTTGATAGCACCCCTTTGCCTCCAGTAAATTTGCTGCTAATGGAGCAGACTAGACAGCTTCTGATGGAGGATGTGTGACACCCTAAAATTTGCTCCTTTCAAAATGGCTGAAAATTGATTTAGTTTTGTATTTTTGTGCTCATGAAAATATAGGAAAAATAATATTTTTTCATTAATTTAAAATTTATCATAAGGTTTAG
>Ga0182004_10001169_pt1 | contig 18652 bp, 16 predicted proteins | sample Sormic07211540_1_FD_120479 | JGI IMG/M metagenome (GOLD analysis project Ga0182004, IMG submission 120479) | Endophyte microbial communities from Sorghum bicolor roots, Mead, Nebraska, USA - 072115-40_1 MetaG | ecosystem: Host-associated > Plants > Roots > Unclassified | place: USA: Nebraska...
AATTATGGACTAACTAGATTCAAAAGATTCATCTCGTCAATTCCGACCAAACTGTGTAATTAGTTTTTATTTTTCATCTATATTTAATACTCCATGTATACGTCTAAAGATTCGATGTGACGGAGAATCTGAAAAATTTTATAAAATTTTTGAGGAACTAAACAAGGCCACATGTTTCTCTCAGTGCTACAGTGTGCTACAATTCGGCACGATAGCCCGAGAGTTGGTGCCAAAGCAAAGTAAAGCCTCACCAAATAATCTCTAAATTAATATTCCCTCCATTCCGAAACATCTTATAATTTGAAATAGAGGAAGTACAACATAATTTGTCTACAACTAAATAGAATGTCTATTAGGAAAAAACAGCTATGCACGTGTAGATTAGCCCCCATTCAACACTCCTTATGCCCTCTTTAGTAGGGTTTTTGTTGAGACTTCTTCATCGGCTTAATCAAAAGCTATGCTAAAGATGTTCATGTGAAAACAACTTGAAATCCAAAACTAAATAAAATATGATAAGGTTGAAATGGCCTAAAAAAATATAGTTTTATCTAGTTTTACGGTTTTCAGAGAAGCTGAAACCTTGCCGAAGAAAGTCTTAGGGTCTGTTTGTTTGAGGTTTTTGGTTCTTTGGCTCAAAAGCTTGCTTTTGTGGCTTCTCACTGTTTGTCTTTCTATTGACTTTGTAATAAATTTTTAGTTTCTAGGAACATCAACATTTGCAGAAAGCTTCATTCAATGTATTTTTTAGTTTTAGTTTATTTCCTCAGGAGTTAGTATTTTAACCTTTTAAAAGCCAGCTCATACATGCCAGCAAAAAAATTAAACAAACAGCCCTTAGTTTTTTTAAACAATAACAAACATAGCATCTCCAAGAGTACCCTATTTCCCTTCCCAATCCTTGGTTTTTGGCAAGATAAGAAAAATTCCCTCTCCAACAACTCATAATCCTTCCTCTTAAAATTTTACGCACTTGGGAAATCTTCCCCCATCACGCATAACTTTACGTAGAGTCATGGTCGTGCGGACTCTTCAGCTAATTATAAAGCTGAAAGGGCAGAAAAAGAATAAAGCGTATGAAATAGCTCTATATGTAAATGTATAAGAGAGAAAGATTATATAAAATTGGTTAAAATAATTTAGAATTAATATAGGTATTCCTGATGTATAATTGTCTTCTATATTTTAGAAGTGAATTATTAGAAACTATTGGATATGACCTTATTTTTTCATTCAATATATTTTTAGGATTCAAAAAACATGAATTTTTTGAGAGGAAAATTTAGTATACTCTTGAAGATGCTCTTAGTTGCCATCCACATCAATGTCCACTGTTCGGCGCATCGGCACAGCCCGTGGTTCATTGGGCCGCCTGATATTTTTTGCACAGCACAAGCCCATGGACGTGTGCACAGAACAAGGGGCGCTGATCAACGACACCAGGCATGCATTTGCTTCCGCATGGACAGAACTCGCAAATTGATGAAGCAGCCGTGGGAGTCCGTTTAATGGCCCATAAAAGATAGTGGCTGTATATGATAGGAAAAAAGTCCATTTTTCTCTTTCAGCTCTTGTAAAATTTTGTTTTTCTTCTCTAAACTTTTAAATCAGGCAAACTATGTTCCTCAATTTTTAAAACCATACGTTTTACCTCCGAAGCCTGGTTATAAGCGATTTTAAAGGTGGTTTTGTCTTTTTCTTTTTTATTTATTTCGGCTAAATCTTTGAAAAATCATAATAATTCAAAAAAATTATAAAATAGAAAAACTAATTTTGTTGAACTCTACATGAGTAGACCTATATAGTGAACATATAATATGGTATGTTTTAGCATAAAGTTTTTGCTATAGATTTTGATCTATTCTTTTTTGTAATTAATTAGAATAATTCATAACTGTAATTTCTATGGGCCAATTGTGGTCAAAATTTTATGGTGGCCTAATTATTGTATGCTTGATGTGTATTAAAAATTTCAAACTCATTGGATAATGTCTAACTTAGTTATAGATTTATTTAGATATAACAAGCATAGCCCCCATCAAAGAAAGTTTTAGGATCTGTTTGTTTGAGGTGCAAGCTGCACATTTTGGTCCTTTAGCTCAAAAGCTGCCTTTGTGGCTTTGGGCTGTTTGTTTTTCTATTGACTGTAATAAGTTTTTAGTTTCTCAGGAAACCAAAATTCACAAAAACATCTCCCAACGTGCTTCTTAGCTTTTAGTCTATTTCCTTATAAGTAAGACTTTTAGTTAACTTTTTAAAATCCAGTTTAATATCTGGACTATTTGTTTTAACTTCTTTTTTTATCACAATTTGTTTTTACTTCTGACTTCTAGCTCAGAAGTCAGCAAAAAAAAACTAAACAAACAGGAAGCCCGTGGTTCGCTGGGCCGCCACATAGTGCTCCGCTGTTCGGCGCAGCGCCACAGCCCGTGGTTCGCTGGGCTGCCCAGCACAAGCCCATCAACAACATCAGGCACGCATTTCTTCCGCCCGTGAGAGGGCCATTAACAGAGCTCGCAAATTGAAGCAGCAGCCCCTGAGTGTTCGTTTAATGGCCCATAAAAGGTACTGGGCTGTACTTAGGTGATAAACAGGCCGCTTTGCTCGCTGCAGCGTCCTACTTTTTTGAAGGAAAAAAAAAAACAACAACGGGAAGAACTGCCTAACACGACGGTGGCCGGCGGTGGCAGCCGAAATGGGCAACATCATTCTCACCACGTCCTGCTGTTCTTCGTGGCTCGCACAACCTTTCAGCTTCAGAGGAAAGAGCGTCTCGTCCATCCAGATTCCAGACACGCCCGGGGAAATAGGATAGGAGAAAGGCGCCGGGACCGGGACAGACAGACCGCGGAGACAAATCAATCTTTGCCTGAATTTGTGTGTGCGGCTTAGAAGCCCTCGCGCCTCCTATCTTTGCTCCCGAGCTCACGCGCTGTGTCCTTTAAAGCGCATCCGTCTCGCTCCCGGAGACGTCAACCTCTGCCTTGTTCCTTACCGGCCCCCGAATCGCGAGCGAGGCGAGAGTTCCTCTCCTCCGTCCCGCGCCCGTTTGCTCGTCGATCGATCGGTTGTTGCCTGCCGGCCGCGAGCACGAGGAGCGGCTAGCCAGACGGACGTGTCGTCTTGGCAGGTGCAGCAAGCGCGGAGCTCGATCGCCGCCATGTCTTTCACCGGCACGCAGGACAAGTGCAAAACCTGCGACAAGACGGTCCACTTCATCGACCTCCTCACCGCCGACGGCGTCTCGTACCACAAGACATGCTTCAAGTGCAGCCACTGCAAGGGCACACTCTCGGTACGCAACGCATATATAATGCGCTGCTCATTTCCGTCGAAAGAAATGAAGCTTTGTGTTATTTGATTGATTGATCTCGACAGATGAAAGTGTAGAAATGTGGTGGGCTCATCATTTTCATTTCTGCATGCGTTCTCCTCTAGATTAGCAGCTACTCTTCCATGGACGGTGTCCTGTACTGCAAGACGCACTTTGAACAGCTCTTCAAGGAGACAGGGACCTTCTCCAAGAAATTTCAAGGTAATCTACAGCGCATCAACTTGTCTATGCTGTAACGTTCAACTCTGGTCCTCTGATTCAATATACCGGGACGTTTTGTACCTGAACCTGTAAAAATGTTTACTGCACATTTGTCATCTTCTGAATGTTACACACATCAAACATTCTGATCCTTCCGTTGTGCTACACAGGTGGAGCATCTTCAACCAAGACCGACCAGGTACGGTTCCTCAAATATTCTAAACAGATGATACAATCTGACATCAGTAAGAGTTGACTAGTCATGCACGATGCCAATTCGAAAATCTCTGCAGGCAAAGGCTCCGAGCAAGCTATCATCTGCATTCTCTGGAACTCAAGATAAATGCGCAGCCTGCCAGAAAACCGTGTATCCATTGGAGAAGGTACAGAAATGCTGTTTATTTCTGTAACTCTGGGCGGCAAACAGTAGCACACAATTATCTGATCAAATCAATCACCACGACTAATGCTAATGTTGGCACCTACGCTTGATCTTCTTGTTTAGATGACGTTGGAAGGCGAGTCTTACCACAAGAGCTGCTTCAAGTGCTCGCACGGGGGCTGCATCCTGACAACCTCCTCCTACGCCGCGCTCAATGGGATCCTCTACTGCAAGATCCACTTCTCGCAGCTGTTCAAGGAGAAGGGCAGCTACAACCACCTCATCCAGACGGCGCAGACCAAGAAGAACGAGGCTGCGGAGGCCGCACCGGAGGCACCGGCGGATGCAGGCGCGGCTGAGCCAGAAGCAGCGTAGATAGCAGCAAACGCAAAGAAAAATAGAGCCGTGTGTGTGTGTGTGTGTGTGTGTCTATCTCCTATATATACGAACTCTGCATTCAGTAAGTAGTTGTCACAAATATATGTTGTTGTTGTTATGTTTACCTTGCTCTGGCTTATTCTGTATTATGAGGCTCTGGATTCATGACGATGAAATGAGAATATGGGTGTTAACATTATTTTGCTTCATTCCTACTGCATTGCTTTTCCAACTCATGAAGTTTTCCTTCACATCCTACTAAAATGAAGGATGCAAGCACTGACAGAGCTTGAGGATAAGTTTAGAGAGGCCAACACTAGAATACTTGATCACACCACACAATGAGCATATAAATTTTCATGATTTAACAATCACGAAAACCATTTTCTTGATGACAATAAAAAAAGCACATTACATTTCGTTAATACTTATGACAAACAATTATGTAAGCCGGTACTTTATATAAGTTGAACAATAGCTAAGGAAGTATTTCAACTAAACACATGTAGGACGACTGAAAAAATGTCTATAACAATTGCATAGAAATTACATAACAATACTTGTATGAGTATTGGTTTACAAAATAGACAGATAAGAGTGAAGGCAAATCTAAGTAATTTTTATAACTAGCTATATGCCCCACATTCATCCACGAACTTCTAGTACTCTTTTTTTTTTTACTAAAAAAAACTTACATACCTTAAATTGCTAAAATTTTTATAACTTCTAGTACTCTTATTCTAGTACTTCTAGTGTAAGATCAATTCCGAAGGAAACTTAAACTTGCACGGAGCACGGCACCAACAAAGTACCAGTATCCTTTGTTTGGTTGCGTAGAATTTTCTGTCTGTACTACAATGGTGAGAGCATATTACACGAATGGCGCGACCTCGGTGAGGTTCAAGAACGCACCAGTGATGCCTTCCTTGGGTGCCATCGCCATCATGAGAGCTCCCCGTGCACCCTCCTCGACCGTCAGATGTCCAACCTGAAAGTTCATGTCCGTCTCGACATAGCCAGGATGCACGCAGTTGATGCACAGCGACGGATGCTCCTTCGCAAGAATCCGAGAATAGGCATTCGCGAGAGCCTTGGACGCTTTGTACGCAATGAACCCTCCTTCTGCAGGCCAACCACGAGCCTTCAGTTGGCCATCCTTGAAATCCTTGAGGAACAACTCTGACAACTCGTCTAGTCTCTGTTCAGACAAGCTGTCAACATTGTTGAGCTCTTCTTTAAGTTGATCTCCACTGTAAAACTGGAGAAGGATGGAATTAGTATTTGTTTGCACTTTGCAGAATTGCATAATTTTCTTTTGCATATACAAATATTGCACTTGATTCTACTTTGAAGGATGACATGTAAGATAATAACTATATGCCATTTACCCTGAGTAGTCCATAGTAAGATGACATGTTAACAATCCTTCCATGGGATGAGGACTGCAGAAAAGGAAGCAGTGCTTTTGTGACAGCTTTGATCCCATGGTAGTTGGTCTTCAAGCACTTCTCTGCTTCCTCATAAGGTTCCGTGATGTGCTTATTGATTGTTTCGATCCTCTCCATGAGATCGTCCATGCCTGCGAGCTGTTTTCCACGTAACATAATATATTTGTCTCTTTTCTACTAGAACTTTTTTTCTCTCTAGTACACAAACTTTCTGATTGCATGCTGAGAAGTTACTGGGTAACTAACCTCTTGACGAAAAGTTTCTAGGTCGCCGACGTTACTTGTCGTTCCAGTAATTGCTGCATTATTGACCTGCAAAAGCATAAATCGATTGAAACCATCAGTAAAGAATGCTGAAGTCAGAACACGAATCCGTAGCTATTGAAAAACCACTCACATCTTTATCACAAGCTATATATACATTACACATGTATGGACTAGACATATAGGAGTATTGCAGTACGAAGAAGGAGAAATCATACGTCCATACCAATATATCCAGCTTGCCAAACTTCTCGATAAAATCAGCTAAGCGTGAGGCGCTTGACGGATCGCTGACCTCTGATGAAAAACGACGTTGGATAGCCCAAGCGTGCTGACTGCTTCAGCGCCCCTCTTCTCATCCCTTGCTGTCAATACTACAGTGATTCCATTGGAAGCCAGTTGTTTGCATATTTCTAGCCCAATTCCTCTGTTCCCTCCTGTAACCACAGCGACCCTGGTAACAAAGAAAAAAATGACATTAATATCACAAATTTCTTGTCAAAAATTACATATGATACTCGAGGAGAGAAAAACATGACCGAGACGAAGCCTGTTTTGTCAAATCACTCTTGTTTGTTCTTATGCATTAGACATTGCTTATAGTACTAATGCAGTACTGCCAAAAAGATCTGATCGATGCTCACACTTTCTCAGATTGGTTGCCTGTGCTTCCTTCCATATTATGCAACTGAAAGCTAATTCTTGCGCAAGACGGTGTAAAAGGTCGCGTGTGTAGAGAGGAGATTGGAGACACTGAGTTGGGCACTGCGATTGGATGATCCAGTCGACATTTATACCACCGGCGGTTCGTGCTTGGAGGCTCTGCTTTTCTTGGTGAGGTCACCGCTCTCGTCATTGGTTGATTTCCGCTGTACAACTTTTCCGTGACAATCTGAAGGAAAAAAAAAAGTTTCCGTGGAACAATAGCAGGGAGGGGACGCCACCGCATTCGTCACACGTAGGGCTGGATATCCGGCTGGCTAACGAGCAGAAAAGCTAGCCCGGCTCGGCTCGGCTCAGCCGAGCTCGATAATAGACTCGAGCCAGTTCATTAAGCTCATGAGCTGGACAAAAAAAATTACAAATCGATAAAAACAGTTTCTGTATCCTTGGTTTAGGCCTTGTTTAGTTCACCTAAAATGCAAAAAGTTTTCAAGATTCCCTATCACATCGAATCTTGTGACACATGCATAGCATATTAAATATAGATAAATAAATTAACTAATTGCACAGTTTATCTGTAATTTATGAGACGAATTTTTTGAGCCTAGTTAATATATGGTTGGACAGTGTCGCAAAAAAATTTGGCAAGGGAATTAAACAAGGCCTTAGTAAAAAAAGAAAACTCTTAATATACTTTCACTTTGAAGTATCAATCACAAACCAACATCCAGAGAACTCACTGGAACATAGAACTAACTCACGGGAACTTAAAGGCTCAATCAAAATCACACATAAGTTAGAAGCACAACTTGTTATACTTTTAGGATCATTCTAGGATAGATCTAGGGTATTCTTTTCATTTGGGAGCGAATCAAGGTGTCATAATACATGTACCACGGTAAAACATAGAGCCAAAGAGCATTGAGGATGGGATGAGGTGATGGGGTGCAGACCATTCGAGCGGAACGCGGGGGCGTTGGAGCTGGAGCCGGTGGCCATCGCAGTTCGTCGGTGTAGATCTGCACTTAGGCAGCGTCGATCGGGGAAGAGAGTGACATAGTGAAGTCACAGACGCCGAGGTGGTGCAGTGCAGTGGCAACGGTTGGGGTCTTTCCGTCAATGGCTGCGCCCTACTCGAGTCCGACTCGAGATCAGGTTTAGGGTTGTGTCAGTGGGGAGTGGCGGCTCATGATAAACCTTGTGACTGAAGCCGCCAGCCTCCCATCTCTTTATATAGCACAGGGTGACAGGCCCCTCCAGTTATAGATGGGCTAGGCGCCTCCGATCAGAGCGCGAGTCAAGGCCCAATTATGCCATTGGGCGTAATCGGTGGAAAGATCAATCTAACACAACTAATCAATCACAGCCGACCTTGTCAGGCGCTATGCAGGGACCTAAAATACATCGGTGACTACCATTTCAGGGAGGGCTCATTGGCAAGTACCGAGGGGCATTGTGCAACGAGCAACTAGGCGGCCCAATAGGCACATCGCCAGCAATGGCCCGAGAATTACTGGTGTTAGTAACATGTCTCCTATTACTGTTACCGGCGGTAACCCGAGGCCTAGCCAGGCTTTTGACCTTGCAATTGAATGCCGTGTGACCCCAACCAAGACAACCCCGACAATGGATTGATCGTGAATAGTGTGGCCTATGATGACCATTGGACAGACAACAGTTGCAGAAGTGAAGCGAGGTCCTGTCACCGAGGTAATCACCATGAGATACACTGGTCGGGACTCCATTGCTAGGGCTGCGGAAGCTAGGTTGCTTGTGGATGGTTGGAGGTTGAAGACGACGAAAAACGGCCCTCTTGCGTGGGAGCGGAATGGCATTGGCACCGGTTAGAGGTGAGGTAAGGGATTCCAAATTCAAGGGATTTGAATTAAGATCAGGAACACGACGAAGGACCTCAGGAAAGGAGACGCCACTACGTACCAATGCCGACCCACGTTTGCGATGATCAGGTGGTGATGTCGTGCCTCTCTACTTCCCCGGAGTGCACCACGCGCGGTCTTCCTCAGCTAGGAATAGAGTGAATTCCTTCCTCCAGTTGGGGCCTCCATTTCCTCAGAGGTGGAAGGAGACGAAATACTGATCACAAAAGAATGATCGCAAGTTGGCAACAAAAAAACCGACGCGCTTGTTGGTGACAAAGAATTTGAAGGTGTGATCGGCCAGCTGCGAGACACGAAAGAAGGGAACAATGCCTCCAATGGTGGCTTGAAGGATCAAGCCAACCGAGCAGGTGTTAAGGCGAAATTTGCATCGCCCAAAAGCCACGACCAACGTGAAGGAGTAAGCATCAGAAGCAGGACGGCAAATCGGGAGACCAAGGAGACGGGAAACATCCTCCTGGGTATGCAGCCTAGGGACGAAGGAGAGATCCGGCAAGGTAGGCAAGGCCATAAAGAAGGCAAGAGGCAGAACGGAGAGCAAAGCAAATGAGAGAGAACACCGAGCACAACAAAGCAAGGGAGCAGGGAGGCGGAGCAGGCGAACTTACGGCTCAATGCAGCGAGATGAGCACGCCGTCCCCAACGGCCGGCGTCGGGCTACCTCTTTTTCCTGTTGTCCAGCCCAATAGCCAATAAGATTTTCGATAGCCACATCATGCAATTTTCTACCTAAAATTTAAGCTTTTTTTATAGTTGTTTACCGTGATCGCCTCACGATAAAAATTTAAGCTTTTGTGTGTAAGGACCAAAACAAGAGAAAACAAACTAGAAGTTGTAGCAAGTTGCAACTATTAATGTTATGGTTGTACGTGGCTACTATCTATAGTGTAATTTCTCTTCTTTTTTTTGTTTCTCCTTGTATAAGTTTGTGATAAAAATTTCCATGCTCATGTATAATTTTCCGTTGATGCTTTTGTCATGTGGACAGAGCTTAGAAAGCACCTTTAACTGCTTCGTGTTGAAAGAAAAATGAAACATTATTGTATAATTTTCCTTTGATGCTTTTGTCATGTGGACAGAGCTTAGAAAACACCTTTAACTGCTTTGTGTTGAAAGAAAAATGAAACATTATTATTTTGTATCACCCTAGGACATAGAGAGATAAGGTGAGATGATGAAGGATCTAGCAAGGTGATTAGAGAGGGGAGGGGTTAATGGGAGTCTAATCCAATTTTTCTTTTTTAACTTTGGCCACGGTCCCAACACCACCCAACTAAGCGTTTTAAGAAACCAAAAACTTCAAGAAAGAGCACACAACAACTGATGGCTAGATACAAGAGAGACCCGAGGACACAATGGAACAACCACAAACCAAATGGAGACCAAAACAAGGAGACATGGAAACCAACAAAAAAACCAGCCTGAGGCAGTTTGCATACTAGTCTAAGCAAGTTTGTTTCAGCCTAGGAAGGTGAAAAAGTCAAAAGCCAATCAAATGATTTCAAATGGACTTGAAACTTGATGGAGGAGTTTAAAACACCAAGGAGAAGATCTCCACAAAAAAATATCTCAATAGGAGCATCTTGAAAAACCGGCCTAAGCCGGTTTACACAGATTTCAATGAAATTCTCTCCAAAATAAATTCAAATAAGCTTTGAAAAATCTGAAATTTTCCAAAGAGTAACCCTAGGATTAATAGAAGCTATATACCCCAAAGATCATCATCCAAAAGTCAAGGAGTTCACTTCGATATGAAAAACTCCAAAGATGTGCTCATGACCTCTGTGCTCGTGAGGAATCTACCCAAATCACTTGGTAAAGATCTTCCTAAGATGTCCTAGACAAATCCATCCACTCAAATCACCCTCAAACATACAGTAAATCAAAATCCATCAAAAGCAAAAGAGTGTTCAGGAAGGAGAAAAACCAAATCCATAAAAGAACAAGACTTGAACTCAGATCTCGTAGGAACGATTGCTTTGTTTTCAAGGATCAACAAGGTCTATTTTTACAAAGGAAAGATTACACAGATAGAGGATTGATTCTCATGACTGCGGATCTCAACACAGTGAAAACTATACGATTAGGAAAATAACCTAAATGCTGAAAGCTAAATTAGAAGAGATGGGTTGGTTTAGGCAATCTCCCCTCTTATTTATAGAGCTATTTTTTAGATAAATGATAGTTCATACCTGACTTCATCTACCAGGCCAACTACTACAAAGTCCGGCCCATAGGCTAGCACGCACAAGCTGTAAAGTACACCAACTTACAGTGTCCCACACAAAAGAACAAATAGAGCTATTACACAATCCTAATCTTGTCCTTAGATATTTTGTATGAACCACCTAATCCAAGAAGCAAAATGATCCAAGTGAAGATCCGTGTATCTAATGGCCATGAGCTCTTCATGACTTTACTTCGCCTTGATGCAAGCTTCACGGTGACGCTTCCCCAAAGTCCATCCCAACTTTATTCTAGGTTTTGAGGTCCAAACTCACAAACCGTCCACTGGGGGTTTTGAGGCCCGAACCACCAAACACAACTGGAGAAGCGTATTCGCTACGCCTCCTCCATGATCTCGACACGTGTCATCGTTCATCCTCGATCGCCTGATCACCAAGTCTTCTTGTGCCTCTACTTGACTTGGTCAACCACTATCTTGACTTGGTCAATACGATCAACTCCTCCACAAGTATATTTGCTTGTTGATGTCCCTATATAGTCATCCATGGTCAGTCTTCTGGCATGCTTAGTCCCTCAGTCCAAGCCTCATGTTCATCCTTCATCGCTTCCGGTCTATCAGCACGATATGTCTCTACTTATCCTTTGTGCTCTATACCTGTGCACCATAAGCAAAGAGACATGTTGCACAAACACCACACTCAACACAATGGTTAGTCTCCAAACTCCACCAAAACTTTATCATCTTTTGACAATCCTCATCATCAACTCGACATGAATAGGCACAAACAACCATGTGTTCACAGATGAAGCTACCAATTTGAATTTAACCATCTAGCTACCTGATTTCATGGCTTGGCAATAATCAAATTATATATATTTTTTATGAAATCAAGTGCGGCAAGCCTCTACTGGGCATATCTATATCTATACATAATAATAAAGAGATAAAATTTCTGCTATTTTTTTGGTCTGGAGTATTTTTAGTCTGGCTACTTATATGGATGGGGAGATTGGACACAAGAGAAATAGAAAGAAAAGATTCCTCTCCAAAATCGGATTTTTGCAAATCAAATTAACTCTATTAAACTAAAGGAAAATATCTCACCGAATGGAAACCACCATGGACAATTAGACCGAATCGAATACAACATTCGAGACATAAATCAAGGAGTGCTATGTCCACGAGCCAACGACGGCAGCCACCGAGACACGGATTTGTGTGGCGCGCGTGAAAAAAACAAGCTTGAGTCACCGTTGGGCCGCTGTACATGAAACGATGCTGGGACGCCCTGCTCCGACTAGCTGATAGCCGTGCCCGAGTCGCCACCAGCCACCCTACGCGAGCTGCTGCTCGGACACCCTGCTCTGGCATAGCTAGCCTCCACGCGGTTGCAAGCCGTAGCATTGTGCACATGCACTGCTGCGCACGAGCCGCGGCTGGGCCACCCTGCTCCGGCACAGCTAGCCACCGCCAACCATCCTGCACGCCGCCGCCGGCCCTGCGTGAGCCACACCTGGAGTACGCGCACGAACCAGTACCGCTGCGTGGATTTTGGTCAAGAAGCAAAAAGCGACGCTGCTGGGAAGACGAGCTTGAGCGCGGCTGTGCCGATCGCAGAGAAGGAGCCATCAGGGGTCACACGCCGCTACATCTGCCACTGCCGGTCATAGAGAAGGATCCGTTAGGGCCATGCCGATTGCGGAGAAGGAGCCATCGGGGTCGCGCGGCCGCGACCGCCGTTGCGGGGGCATGCGCGGAGGCGCCCGGGAGGGCAAGCAAGGGCGGCTTGGAGTTGGAGGTGCGGCGACGGCCTGTGGCCGCGACGATGATGCTTCCACGCCATGTGCGAGACCGGGAGGTGCGAGGCCAATAGGCGTGTGTGGTTCAGCGTGTGTTGGCGATAAGGTAAAAGAGAAAGAATAATATATATAATGAAATATAATATAATAAAGAGAAAAAAAATAGAAAACAAGGGGGGGAAAAGGGGAAAAGGTAATTTCATTCTTTTTAACTACTAGGAGGATAATCTGTATTACCAAACGTTTTAAGAAATGTTGTGGTTAGATACAATTTATAGCTTATATTTGTGAGTTTAAATAGATATTGTAACAATGTTCACCTTATTTATGCTTCATAAGTTCCAATCAAAATATTATAAAAATATATAGCAATGTTTAGGGGTTTAGAAAATATCGTAATAACAACATATAACAATGTTTATATGTGTGAGAGCACGGTCAATTTGAATATATATTAAAAGACATGTCACTCTAGTCAAAAGTCATATAAGCGACAATTCAGTAAATTGTGTGTTCGGTTGCAATGCACGGATACTTTTGTTAGTATATTAATAAAAAGTAGAAGCCACCAAATTTTACAAGGCTAATGAGGTCGGGGGATTCGAGAAATAAAAAAGAAAAAATAAAGAAAATTAACGAGACCAAAGAGATTAAAGAAGATTGTTTATTCATTGAGCACCACAGGGGAAGTAATAACTTTTCTTTTGCACGTACTGGGAACACCGCAAATTCTGACTTGAAGGAACCTAAGAATGAACCAAATTACAATCAATATACTCCACAAGAAACGTTGTGAAAATTGCCCTGTAACTAACGGTGTGCGCTTATATATTACACGAATGACACGACCTTGGTTTTGTCCAAGTACGCACCAGTGACGCCTCCCTTAGGTGCCATCGCCATCATGAGAACTCCCCGTACTCCCTCCTCGACTGGGAGATCCCCAGCATGGAAGTTCATGTCCGTCTGGACATAGCCAGGATGCACGCAGTTGATGCACAGTGACGGGTGATCCTTCGCAAGGATCCGGGAATAGGCATTCACAAGAGCCTTGGACACTTTGTATGCACTGAACCCTCCCGTAGGCCACCCTCGAGCCTCCAGTAGGCCATCGTCGAAGTCCCTGAGGAACAATTCGGACAACTCGTCCAGCCTCTGTTCAGACAAGCTGTCGATATTGTTGAGCTCCGCTTTAAGTTCATCTCCACTGAAAAACTGGAGCAGGATATGGAATTGTTACTTGGTTTGCAATGTTCTAAGTTTTTTTTCTTTTGCATATATAAATATTGCACTTGATTCTATTTTGAAGGATGACATGTAGGATAAACTATATAGACGCCGGCCATTTACCCTGAGTAGTCCATAGTCAGATGACATGTTAACAATCCTTCCGTGGGATGAGGACTGCAGAAGAGGAAGCAGTGCTTTTGTGACAGCTTTGATGCCATGGTAGTTAGTCCTCAAGCACTTCTCTGCTTCCTCATAAGGTTCCGTGATGTGCTTATGGATTGTTTCGATCCTCTCCATGAAATCCATGCCCGCGAGCTGTTTCCATACAACAAAATATATTTGTATCTTTTATACGGTGGCGAAGCTAGAGCTATTAATTAAGCTATGTAACTCTTTTGTGTGAATCCTTATTATCCGCCACTCTTCTAATCATTAGATTTCAAAATTCTTTCGATTTCTTTTCACTAGTGAGATTGAATATTTATATGAAAAAAAAGTGCTCAAAAGACACCTCTTTTCCTTTATTTCCAAATTATTACAAATATCAATTAAATGAGCGTTTAGATTTTTGGAGTTATCGTGTCATTAGTCTAAGGTTTACTGTTTCAACTATGGATATTCTTTATGGAGCAGTATGGGCTATTTTTAACATTTAATTAGATCGGGTGCACGTTCCATGTGGGTGCATAAAGATGTGTTTTAAAAAATGCATATATGGTGAAATTTTAAACAAATATATTGTTTTTATATTTTTTGGGGTGCCTTTTGCACCCCTTTTCATAGTGTAGCTTCGCCCTTGCTTTTATGTATTGTTGGACCTTTTCTTCATAAAACTAAAATGGGTACTCGCCTTTTCCTATATTTATTACAGATTCAATGACGCTATGTTTTAAGTGATAGGCGACGTGTCCATCAATCTTGTTGTGTCTTCGTCAATTTCGAGATTTGTCGGTCCAACTTAATTTTTCGAAGGTGATCATCATAAAGGCGCTAGGACGTTCGTGGATGTGTTTATATAGATGAGTGTGCATGTCTATGTCTATATCTAGCTCTCGAAAAAAAACTATTACTCAGTTTAAGTGAAACCCTTGCATACTGAGTAGTTACTGGTTAAATAACCTTTTGACGAAAAATTTCTGGGTCGCCGACGCTCCACGTCGTTCCAGTAATTCCTGCATTATTGACCTGCAAAAGCATAAATCGATCGACGACCACCAGTAAATAAAGGATAAAGAATGTTTATGGAAAAAAGTAAATAAAGAATGTTGAAGTCAGAACACGAATAATCCAAAGCTACTGCAAAACCACTCACATCTTTTCCTTTTTTTTAAGGTACTCACATCTTAATTTACCACAAGCACATGTATGAACCTGTACAAACCTTTTACACGTTCGAGAAAAAAGACATACTTAATTACATACGTATATGAATTGCGCATAATTTGCAGTATGAAGAAGGGGAAATCATACGTCCATACCAATATATCCAGCTTGCCAAACTTCTCCTTGATAAAATCAGCTAAGCGTGCAGCGCTCGACGGATCGCTGACGTCCAGCTCATGAAATACGACGTTGGATAGCCCAAGCGTGCTGACAGCTTCGGCGCCCCTCTTCTCATCCCTTGCTGTCAATACTACAGTGACTCCATTGGAAGCCAGTTGCTTGCATATTTCTAGGCCAATTCCTCTGTTCCCTCCTGTAACCACAGCGACCCTGGTAACAAAGAAAAAAAATAACATTAATATCACAAAATTCTTGTAAAAAATTACATATGATAGAAGAGAAAAACATGACTGGGAGTACTCTTGTTTGTTCTTATGAATTAGACATTGCTTATAGTACTACTGAAGTACTGCTGCCAAAGAGATTTGATGCTCACTGCTTCTCAGATTGGTTGCCTGTGCGTCCTTCCATATTATTATGCAACTGAAAGCTAATTCTTGCACAAGACGGTGTAAAAGGTCACGTGCGTAGAGAGGAGATTGGAGACACTATTAGTTAGGCACTGAGATTGGATCCGGTCCACATTTATACCGGGGGGTGTGGTTGTTGAGGTCACCCCTCTCGTCACTGGTTGCTTTCCGCTGTACCACTTTTCCGTGACCATCTGAAGAAAAAAAAGGTTCCTGTGGAACAATAGCAGGGAGGGGACGCCACTGCATTCGTCAGACGAAAGGTTGCTCGTCAATTTTGCGCTAGAGTTTCCAGATCTGGACGTCCCGTATATTTGTTGGTCTGTCTTGCTTCTGGTTTCTGAGTTTCTCAAAATAAGAGTAAATTATTACATTATTGGTCTCTAAACTATTATGTTAAGTCTCTAATTATATCTTGGACTCAAAACTACTTGCCCTGTAAATTATATCATGGTACCTGAAGAAGGAAAGCTGAAAGTCATTAACGTTGAGATCGACTATAGTCTTGCCCAACCCTTTAGGAAAGATTCCGACTTGTTTGACTCCACAGATGCGGGTTTCGTCTCATCCGACCCCAGGAGAGCGGGCTCTGTCTTGCCCAACCCCAAGTTACGAACCCGACTCGACTGACCCTAGGGGTATGGGCTTTGTCTCACTAGACCCCTCAAGAGAAATTCCGCTTCACCCGGCCCTAAGAGTACGGATCTGGCCTCAGATGAGAGCATAGGCCTTTCATGGGGGCCTATAGAGCATGTTTGGTTAGCCTCCAAATCTAGCATTTTGCTTGGATGGGCAAGGTTTGGCCTGTTTGGTTGCCTAGCCAGCCTCTGGAGCCAGGCTCCATCTGGCCTTCCGTACAGCCTTATCGAGGCCCAACTAGAAACACCAGGTTGGTATTTCTTCTGGAGCCAGGCTCCGACTGGCTCAGCTGAGTTTCTCTCACTGTCCGGTGTTCCTCCTTCTCTCCCGCCATTGCTCCTTTACTAGCGGCGATGCTCCTCCTTCTCCCCCGCCGACGCTCCTCCTTCTCTCCCACAGACGTTCCTCCTCCTCCCCCGTTGGCGCTCCTCCTCCTTCTCCCGTCAATGCTCCTCCTCCCACCGCCACCATCACCGCGAAGGCGCGTGCGGCATTGTCGACCACGGCCAAGACAAAGATGTGTTCCTTGTCGCCCCCGTCCTCCTTTGTGATGTGGTCCTTATCTGGCTCCTCCTGAACCTGACATGGTGCCACCGGCGAAGTGGTGCGCGATGGTGCCACCGGTCAAGTCACCCGACATGAAGACAGACCGAGATCCATGGCCTCGGCGACCCACGGGTCCCCTCTGGCCTACTTCGCTTGAGAAACCAGCCACAGGATCGACATCGCGGCATCGTTGATGGTGGTAGGGAGGACTGCAATGTCATCGAGGCCCAGGAGCAACGGCATGACAAACTGCGGCGTCGGCCATGGCTTGTTCCCTCTGCTCTCTCCGCTCGCCTTAAAGGTGTTTGATGAATTGCTTCAAAGGGGTGAAGTTACCTGCACAAAGAAGAGGTGACTCTATCCAAGCCAAATCAGCCAACGAAACAAACTAGTTGTTAGCCAGGCTTAGGTAATGTAGGCAACCAAACAAGTTTATCTTGGCTCGTTGGAAATAGGTTTAGACTAGCCTGACTTGTTTTCTAGCTAGGCTAGAAGTTGGTTATGAAACCAAACACACTCATAGGGTGTGTTTGGATTCTGGCCCAAGTTGGCCTGGCTAGCCCAATCTGGCCTGGCCAATATTGGCCTGTGCAAATGTAGCCATGGCCACTTATTTGGTTTATGTGCTAAATGAGTCAGGCCCGACTAAGTTTGTGTTTGGTTTTGTGTCCAGACTCGCTGCCAGCCCATTTGTAGCCAAGTCGCAGTTGTTTGGTTTCATGGCCACACTGGGTACAATAACCAGGCCGGCCCAGCGGTGTTGGTTACCCCCGCGGCCGTACAAAAGACCCGGCAGCCCCCCGCACCGCTCACCACTCACACCGAATCGGTCACCCTCTCCCTCGTCTCCTCTTCACCGAAACGCACGCCGTCTTCTTCCTCACTCCCACTCTCGCTCGCCCTCGTCTCCTCGTTGCTGCCGCCATGAGCGACGAGTCCGCTTCTCAGCGCGTGATGGAGGTCACGCTGCAGCCACAGGTGAAGCTGGAGCCGTGCACCGGCGGTCCTGGATGCGAGTGCTGCTCGGAGCCTTCGGGAGCTCCGTCGTTGCCGGCGTCGCCTTCAAGGAGCGCGTCCTCGACGATTCCTCCTCTGACCTCCGGCGACATCTCGGCCTTCACAGAGGACTCTCACTCCGGTTCGGATGTAAGTAGCGAACCCTAATCCCCAGCGTAGTTCTAGGGTTTCGATTTCCCCCGATTTTTTTGTCAAATCGAACGATTAGAAGGTCCAAGTCGTGATTGCCTGTACATTTCTTACTATTCATGGTTAGTTTTGGGCGTTTTGTAGATTAATAGTGCCAACTTTGTTGTTTCCCCAAATTGATTTAGGCATCGAGCTTTGGTGCGCCTCCAATCGGTCTGCCTGTCCAAGATTGGGGTGGGCTTGGTACCCTAAGTGTTGGCAAGTGCGAGCATGGGTGTTATACAGTGATGAAGCAGTGCTGCGGAGGCAAGAACACTGGAAGGCGCTTCCTGGGATGTGGACTGGAGGTTTGATTGAACTAAAACTTATGTTAATTTGTTCTATTTGGTCAATTGTCTTTCTGCATTTCTTATTGACATTGTACTCAATTATGTAGACTTCGCAGCAGTGTGGGTACGTGGAGTGGCTTGATGATCCATGGCCGGTCCGTGTGCAGGCCACATTCAAGAAGCTATGGCGTGAAGTGAAGGCAACTAGAGATGTTCAAGTTGCTGCCCACGATGCTCTCATTGAAGCATACAAGAATGTTGAGAAGCAGGTCAAGGAGAAGGATAAGCTGAAAG
>Ga0182004_10001170_pt1 | contig 18652 bp, 14 predicted proteins | sample Sormic07211540_1_FD_120479 | JGI IMG/M metagenome (GOLD analysis project Ga0182004, IMG submission 120479) | Endophyte microbial communities from Sorghum bicolor roots, Mead, Nebraska, USA - 072115-40_1 MetaG | ecosystem: Host-associated > Plants > Roots > Unclassified | place: USA: Nebraska...
GATACCTCGGCAAAACATCGTCGTGTTCTTCTTCCTCTCATCCTTTACATTCTAGCATTTACTTTGAGTACTTTACATTTTTAGAATTGCCATGCTAGAATAGAATTGGAACTATGTTGCAAAACTTTTATCCGGTAGCTCTCTAGAACTCACTTAGACACAAGGGTTGAATTAAGGCTTATAGGTTACTTAAATTTTTAGAGAAGCTCAATTCAGCCTCCTCTTAGGTATCTTGATCCTTTCACCCTAGAAACACACCTTCGTTGATTCCATCTCTTCGATAACCCCCAAAACAAGAAGAGTTGGAGTTGTTTCCTGGTGCTACAGTAAAGCACATTAGCGCACATAGAAACAAGAAGAGCTAAAGCCACTTGGATGGAGCTCTGCCAAAAACACACTATATAGGCTCACCGCGAGGCAATTGATGTCCTTTTGACGAGTACATTCACACCCTACACTAAGGCCCTGATTACAATTTTTTTAGATTTCTCGTCACAATGAATATTGCGGCCCATGCATGAAATATTAAATATAGATAAAAGAAATAACTAATTACATAGTTTACCTGTAATTTGAGAGACGAATATTTTGAGCCTAGTTAGTCCATGATTGGATAATATTTATCAAATACAAACAAAAGTGCTACAGTATTGTGCTTAACTCCTAGATATCCTTGCTAAGAGAGTCACAGGAGGTTACACTTTCTTGGCAGAGCTAAACCCTCCAAAGCTTGTTCAAGGACCATATAAATTTGCACTAGTCCTAAGGAGTAAGAGCCTATTTGGAGTACCAAAATTTTTGCATGTTCCTATGTTTTCATTGTGAAATTTCTGCGTAAGTTAGGGCTCATAGGTCCAATAAATTATGAGTAAATTGGATCCAATGGGCGTGCATATGCATTGTTGGTGTATATACATGTGACATAAAATACATATTATATGGTCAAATTTTAATCCTAACTCCTAAGCATTGTTTTTTAAAAATACATAAAATACATATTATATGGAGCACATGTTATTGAAGTTGTAACAAAAAATGCAATATTTGAAATTATCTATTCTTAGGAAAATATTGGAGACAACATTCTTATGTAATAAACTTTACTAGTTTTACGAACATCTACTCAAGTTCAAAAATCAATATTTTTTCACATTCCTAGATGGCATCTTATTTCGAATGGGGATTGGTCCTTCAATCCAAAGAAAAAACTCCAAAGATCTACTTATGGTATAAAGTCCTTATTTTTTGCTACAAAGCGGGCAATGTAAATAAGGCGTGGGCATCATTTGTGTCATGATTTTCTTTATTTTCTTAAATAAGATTAAAACTTACAGATATCTCTTTATATATAAGAAAATGTACATAAAAGTAATTGATTTCAACACCTTACTTTTTATGAAACTAGATAAGTAGGTATATGGTGGGGGCATACTCATGGGTGTGTGAGTTGTGCCAATGTGGTGTGATAAATAGTGTGTGTGTGTGTATGTGTGCATGTTCGTCAAGCAACCAGTGGCATAATTTGAAGCAGAAAAAGATTGTGTGCGGAAGAAAAGTCATTGGAACGGTCTCTTGCTGGCCTTAGAACAATGATGGATGGGGTTTTCCAACAACAATGAGACGTTAGAAAGAGCACGATGTAGAGATCTTTAGATGTCTTAATAGGAACATGAATATAGCCTAAATTAAAATTCTATAGGCTTACAAACATTATGGAAATTGTGTTAGCCCCAAAAGAGACCCTAATAATTCTACATCTAGCTATGTTTTACTAGTCTAGGGTGACAAGTCCTAATAGTTCTACTTTATTAATTGAAGAACATAAACTAATCAAGAGTAGAAAGCGATGCACACATGAGACAATATTTTTTATACCATGCTTTGATGGCTTGCCGGTTAGCTATGTCCACGTGGAGGCAACCTCAATGATCATCGCTCCTCTACCAAAGCCCAACCCTGCAAGGTTGCCTCCTCTAGGGCTTGAGCCAGCTTCAATTATGAGGCGCTCTCCAAGCCTCTCTTTGCACAAGAGTGGTTCTTTTCCTCCCTCGGTGAGATGAACCAAATAGCCCCTTGCAAACCATCTCTAAAGCGTCTCACAATCTTCAGTCCAGTGCTTCAACAAAGTCCCGCTGCTCTAAGTTGTCTAGGTGGCGGTAACCACCAAGAGTAAAAAAACAAAACCATATCAAACTTATCTCTAGTACCATCACTTAATGCAATCTCAAAGCAAATGCACCAGAAACACTCAAATCTCTCCAAAGATGCAATCACTAGCAAAACAAATGAGAATGGAGAGTTATCGTGAGCTCTAACTAAGGGAGATATTGTCCTTGGTTGAGTTTGGTGGTAGATAATAATGTCAGGTATGCATATAATTGGTGGTTTGGAGGAGTTAATTCACCTAAAACATGTTATAATTTGAGATAAATTTTGAATGCTTTAATTTCTTATATTATTTCTTATATTTCAAGATGGAGATGTTACCTATTCTCAATGAGGATGCACACACATCCACAAGATTTGTTCTTGCATTTTGATTGTTGTACCTTTTCCTTTACCCAACCTTTTCACTTCTACTTAGTAATTAGTATGGATCAAAATGAGGACAGTTTGGGTTTATACTTGATACATGTTTGTATAAAAAAACTCGACCGGGGCGGTTGATACATGTTTGTATGACGTTGTATGTCCCAATTTCACTTCTATATTTATAAATGATCAAAAGAAAATGCGCAGTATTTGAGGGAGAAGCTTGCACACCCTGCCACGAGCACCTCACCAGCGGCATCCTACTTGTGCTCGCGTGCATCCGCCATGGCAGATCCACCGGATCTGGTGACGACGACAGTGGATCCACGCCAGATAGGCCTTATTCCTCTCTCCTCTCTCCTTCTCATTCTCCTGGATCACTGAGTTAGGGTTCTAATGAGCTCTCCCTATCGTCTCTTCCAACTTTGATACACTATAAAATGGCCAACTAGGGGGAAGCAAGTAGGCTAGGCGTTGGGAATAGTCGATGGGCGGTGTATGGGAGCTGGCGGCGGCTGAGGTGGTCGGACGAGGTCGAGGCTGAGGTGGTCAGACGAGGTCGAGGCAGGAAAGCTCTAGCCATGGTTGTGGCGGCACCATGGAAGCGGGGGGAGGAGGTGAGGGGAAGAAGGTGGTGGTGCGGGTAAGTTAGGGCATCGTTGGACAAAACCTTAGCTCATCGCGGCGGGACAATGGTGGCCATGAGGGTGAGGGTTTTTTTGCAGCTTATAATTGTTGTGAGAGGTGTATTTGCTCAAAATCCAAATCCAGAGTTTAAATTCTGCACGCGCACGTTCTAGCAGCGCCCTTCTTTATTTGATCCTTGCGTTAATTTGGAAAAAAAAAGCATCCGAGAAAAAAGGAAAAAAAAACTACGGAAGTTAGAAAACGAAGCCGAAAAAAAAAACGAGTCCAAAGCTGACACGCAAAACGGCAAAACCACTTGCCCTATACGGCGTCGATGTCATCACTACACGGAAAATTGTCAAATAGCCCCTTCCCCATCTCCCGTTTTAATCCGTAGACCCGCCCCCCCCGGACGACGAACACGAGAAGCAGCAGGCCAAGCCAATCCGTCGGCTTCCCGCAGTCCCTCCCCCAAATCCAAATCCCCCCGCGATCCCCGAAACCCTACCCTCCAGCGCCGCCACCCGACCGCTCCGCCGCCTCCGTCGCGCTCCCGCAATCCAGGTGATCCCCGACTCGTCCCATCGCGCGGAATTCCGACCCGGAACGGCCTCCCACGCGCTCGGTGGCCGCGCCGTCCCGGATTTTCCTTTCTTTCTTTTTTACCTCGGCGTTTCTTATCTCGCGTTTTTTTTGTTGGGTTGGGGTTTGGATTGATATCGCTTGGGCGCGCAAGAACTGAGTTTTTTAAATCGTTGTTCTTGATCCAGGGCCGCCTGGCGATGGTTTTGGAGCGGGAGGTTTGAGCTCTTCTGGGAATCGATTTTGCGAGGCTTTTGATGGGTTCGGACGGAGAAGGCCGCGGCTCGAAGGCCGCGGCGGCGACTAGGCCGCGGAAGAGGCAGCTGGTGATGGAGTCCAGCGACTCCGAGGATGACGAGTTCTGCATCTCCACGCGGCAGAATGCTAGTGGTGCCGCGTCGGTGGGCAATGCCGGTGCCGGCAGCCAAGGTGGTGGCGATCAGTCGGGGGAGAAACCCGTGACTGCTAGTCCTGAGAAGGTTTCAGGGGTTAAGTCCAGTGGTGGAGATGGTTTAGAGAAGAAAACGGGAGTTGAGCTGGAGAGTAGTAGTTCGCAGCCCGCTGCCAAGAGGATCAGAGTTGAGACTGTTCATGGTGATGGCAGTGGACGTAGTGGAGGTGCATCTAAGAGTGGAATTGGGGGGAAAATGCTGCCCCGGGGGCTCCCGACATGGCGGTTTGAGAGGCCAGAGGTAAGGGGAGGGCGTGTTTTGGATGACAAAGGTGGGGTGGTGGGCATGAAGGCAAGCAGCGCCTCAAAGATGAAGGAGCAAGCATCTAGTTTGGGTGACAAGAGGAGACACGTGGAGCTGCAGAAACATGAAAGACGGGCGCCATTGAAAACTGATCAGGGCAAATCCATTGATTCTGGCCAACATGAGGTTTTAAGGTTGCAAGGGAAAAGGGGTGTTTTAAGGATATTGCCAAAGCATGACAAGGTGGCCAGGGATACTGGTGGTGGTAAGATTCTGTCGAGGCAAACTGAGGTGGATGTGGAGACTGGTAAATGTAGGATTCCAACAAAGAGTGGTGTTTTAAAGCTCCTGCCGAAGAACAATGGTGCGGCGATGGAGAGTAATGATTGCAAGCTTATGTCCAAGAAGGTTAATAAGGTGGATGAGGAAACTGGGGATGACAAGATGCCAATGAAGAACACCAAGGTGGTTGATAAGGAAACCAGTGATGGCAAGACCCTTGCAATTAAAACTAAGTTGGATGGAGAGTTTGGTGGCCACAAGGTACCAATGAAGAACTCTACCGTGGACATGGAAACTGTTACTGAGAAGTTTCAGCACAGGAACAGCAAGGCAGATGGAGAAACCAAAGAGAGATATAAAGGATATGAAGAGAAAAGTGGTGCCCCTGCAGAATTTCGGAAGCAGGATGCAAATGGTGAGAAGAGAGTTGTGGGAAAGCTACTCTCTCCTGTTGCGCTGAGGAAAAGTGATCCAAGCGTAGTGGGAGTTTCTTTGGGCCCGAAAATGAAACAACAAAGTTCAAAGCAACAATTGAAGAACTATTCTCTGAGCTTGAAAGATGATAGCACTAAACCAAGTGAACAGAAGAATCTGAAAAAGCGATTGCTTGAGCATAAAGGGTCGTCAGAGAGTTTGTCAAAGAAGGCACAATCGAAAGCTGTTGATATGCAAGGCACATCTGGCCCTGTGCTCAACAAGCTTGGAATGAAGAAGCCAAGGGGAGGACCCCTCTACACACACAAGCAGGATCTCAGGAACAAGATAAAACGTGTGCTTTTAGATAATGGGTGGAAAATTGACTTAAGGCAGAGGAAAAACAAAGATTATGAAGACTCAGTCTATGTTTCTCCTGCCGGGGTTGGCTATTGGTCAATCACTAAGGCTTATGCAGTTTTCCAAGAACAGTTTCAAAATATGGGCCGCTCATCTAAACTTAATAATACTAAACCAGGTGCTTCAGATGCCATATCGAAGGATGATCTAGCATTGCTAAAAAAGAATATAGTTAAGAGAAGGACTAATAAAGAAATCTGTAGCGCTGAAAAGAAACCTGGGGTTAGCAGAAACAGAAGCAGAAGCTCAAAAGATATCCTTGCTAATAGAGGTTCTAGAAACAAGCATCAGAACAAGGAGGATAGGGTAAAAGATCGGAGGTGTGGGCTTCTTGTCCGCGGGAGTACCCATGATGCAGAAGATAACATGGATGGCTATATTCCATATGAATGGAAGCGTACAGTATATTCATGGATGATAGATCTGGGGGTTGTTTCTGAAGACATGCAGGTCAAATACATGAACAACAATAGAACCAGGGAAATGTTGGCAGGTAAAATTACCAGGGAGGGTATTTTCTGTGGGTGCTGTTCCAAGATTCTCACAGTAGGGAAGTTTGAACTTCATGCTGGTTCAAAAGAGAAGAAGCCCTATGCAAACATCTTTCTGGAAGGTGGTAAGGTATCTTTGTTGCAATGCTTACTTGATGCATGGGAGAAGCACACACTATGTGAAAATAAGGGATTTTACAAGATAGATAAGGGCGAGGATGAACATGATGATACTTGTGCTATTTGTGGGGATGGTGGTGATTTGGTGTGCTGTGATCACTGTGCTTCCACTTTTCATTTGGATTGCTTGGGAATTAAGGTAAGCATACAGATATATATGTGCTACAGCACTTCTTTTGTTTGTTCTGTTTTTGGATGCTTTTATGTTTATTATTTAATTTATTTATGCCAATTGCCTCTGCAGCTCCCCTCTGGCGATTGGTATTGTCGCAGCTGTTTATGTAGGTTCTGCGGTTTTCCCCAAGAAAAGCCATCATCTTCTCCTGAGTTGTTACTTTCTTGTTTGCAATGTTCAAGGAAATGTAAGACTTTCTACTCTGTGCATCCTTCTCTCTGTGCATCTGTACATTTCCTTACACAATAATTTTGCACTTCGCAGATCACCAAACTTGTTCATCTGGAACTGGGACAGACTTTGATTGTACCATACCTGGCACCTCTATTGATTGCTTTTGCAGTCCAGGATGTAGAAAGGTGCAAAGTTTTGCTTCAGTATTTTAGAGTATTGGGTAGCATACTATACCATATATTATAATCTTCATCCTGGATGATGATGCTTGATGCGTCTGAGCATCATGGATGACCTGAATCATATCCTTCAGGGGTTCAATTAAAGGACATTACTGATAAATCTCCTGCAAATTTGCAGCTGAAGCAACATGTGAAAAGTATTTATTATGTTAATACAATTTGCCTTAGCATTCAATTAGCCCATAGAATTTCACATTTCCTTACACATCTCAGTTAATCAGGGTCAACTGTCTTTAGAAACGCATTGTATGATTCTTTCTGCTGTTTTTTTACTTGTATATGTATATTCTTTTTATAAACATGGACACTAAGGCTGTTCTATTTGTTGAAATAACACAGATTTATAAACGACTAAACAAGCTTCTTGGGATAAAGAATCATATGGAGGCTGGATTTTCGTGGAGTCTGGTTCACTGTTTTCCTAATGATCAGGCCATGCCCCCCAAAAATAAAGAAAAAATGGCACAGTGCAACTCCAAGATAGCCCTCGCTTTCACAGTTCTGGATGAGTGCTTTCAGCCACACATTGACGAGAGAAGTGGAATTAATATGATTCACAATGTTGCATATAATTGTGGGTAAGTATGCCTTCGTGCTCTTGATTCATTGTGGTTATACCTCCATAAAAGAACAAGAAGAATGATTTTCCTGAACTAGCTGCAAATGCAACGGACAAACAACTCTTGGATCTAGGATTTGTTGTTTCCTTACCCTTCACTTTTCTTTTAAGTCTGCAAGAGCATGTCTAGGAAGAAGCTCATAGGGAGCAGCTGTAACATTTCTAGAGCTGTCATTTCTGTCTTTGTTATATTCTTTGGATTCCACTTGATTGTTTATCACACAATTTTTCTTGAATTATTTTTCAAATATCAATACAATCACTTACTGAAATTCTGTAAAACAATATTGCAGTTCTGATTTCAGTCGTTTAGACTTCAGTGGTTTCTATGCATTTATCCTGGAACGGGGTGATGAAGTAATATCAGCGGCATCTGTAAGGTACATTTGTATGTTCATATGCTGTTATATTTTGTTATACTAATTTCATATTCACTCCTTGGTTGCAAGGAATTTCAGTTTTGTTTTGTTGGAAACTACTTGCTTCCTTGTTATGGACAAGGGCTCTGTAGCAGTGGGCAATGAAACAAATGCTGTAACAGGGTTTGGCACGAGTTTCTGTAAAACCTTGCAAGTTCTTTATGGCTGCACATTTTCTAATTGTGTGTTTAAAGCTTCTTAGGACTTCAAATGAAGTCATCACTGAGAAATTCTAGCACTATGTCAAGCAAGAATACTAAAAAATGTTCAGTCTGTCCCTTAATTTCTGATAGCCTGGCATGGTAGAAGAGAGCTCCTGGCTAACTGGTCAATTACAGGTCCCCTACCCTCATTAGACCTTTCCAGCATCCATATGATGAACTAAAACGTTTTTTTTTATCAATTTTCTTATTTGTGGGTGGAACAGATATGTGAATTATAGATGCAAATGTAGAATATAATGTCCTCTTTTAATCAGAAGGCAAAAGTTACATGCATCCCAAGCCCTGAACCAGGCCAAATTGTTTAAGCTTCTGTGTCAGAATGTCAGCCATCCCCATCTCCTATTCTGATTATTCAAATCAAATTTTGCATGCAACATGTGTATACTGAAAATATGTGCTGAGGGTGCACTGTAGATGATATTTTGAGTCTCGCTTGTTTACCATTTCACCATCAAGCTGTCCTGAAAGTAGTTTGTATACACATATAAGCATTAATCAACCGTTGTTTTCTTGAAAACTTGAACTTTATCATGATTTGTTCCTTATTCATACCCCAAACAACTTCTACGTGTGATGCTACAATCTTGCCCTCTTTTCTTGTTCTTGTGAATTTATGAATCCTAACTTAGTTTCATTTCTAAAACGCTTCACTTTTTCCCTGCATGAATCAGGATTCATGGAACTGATTTAGCGGAAATGCCATTCATAGGCACAAGAGGCATGTATAGGCACCAAGGGATGTTGCGTCGGCTACTGAATGGAATTGAATCGGTAATTTACTTCCCCTTCCCAGCTGTGCATTCGTGTGAGCGCTAGAGCTTGCAGTCACTTGCTGTCAACTGTCATTTCTCCTTGTTCATACTTCACATGTGTTGCTTCTCGTGTCCTTGATATTTCTGCCTTGTTCTGTTCCAGACTTCCAGTTTACCTTCACATAGGCTGGTGATGTTAACAGATTGGTTAATACAACTGTATAATTAGGCCTAGTTTGCATATTGTCTTTACTCATGTGCTGGTATCAACATGTCTCTTAGTCTTTCTTCAAAAGATTTGAGATTGTTAGATTTATCATCTCTACCCTAGTATGATTGCAGAATTGACTGGCATACTTTGAACATCTGGTTTTGTTTACTATAACACAGCGTATTGCAATGTACATATGTAGATATGCATTCTGATTTGTCAAATGGTATGCATTCTATTTGTATGCTTTGCAAGGCTAAGGAGATTCTGTATATAGCCTGTGGCAGTTTTCTACTTTCATTTTTTGTTTGTTGATGTTCATATTCAAAAGAGCAGAGCACGAACCTACTTGTAATCAGATCAATTTTTTTGTGTGTGTACACCCATGTTTGCATTCCTGTTTCCAGAACTTCTGACATGTTTTTGGGGTTAATTTATATTTTGTAGGCCCTTTGTTCCCTTAATGTTCAGAAACTAGTAGTATCTGCTGTGACTGAAATGGAGAATACTTGGACAACTGTTTTTGGTTTTAAGCCTGTTCAACCTTCCAAGAAACAAAGAATCAAGTCGTTAAATCTCTTGATTATGAATGGGACCGGTCTACTAGAGAAGAGGTTGCTGCAAACACAAACAGTTGATGGACAGATCACTACCAAGACAGGTCTAAATACTAAACTGTTTCAAGAAAAGTTTTCTCTTTGTTCGGATATTGTGATGCTGTATTTTTTTTTTCTTCCTTTTTTTTTTGATCTGGTAATGCCATAGTCCCATATCTCAGCAATTCTTCTTTGTTAATGCAGCTAATACTGTTGGATCTAATAAGATGGATGCTAAAATGCTTGGTGAAGCAAGTGGATCTGTGACACCTGTTCATGTTTCTAGTGTACATGATGCCGCTGACAATCTTGAAATTAAGCGTCATGAGAGTTCTCATCCTTTAGGAAACTCTGCAGGCTCGACATTGGATGAGTCTCCTGCTGCAGAAGAAAATGAAGCGAAAAAAACTATAGAAAGGACATTTTCGGTATCCATAGGTGATGGTAAGACAGTTAAGTTGCATACACTTCCTGGAGCTAATTGTGGAGTCAACATGCAGTGCATGGCTGAAGCAGAAAACATTCAAGAAGAGAAATACAAAGAAACCAATGGGAGATCGATTGCTGAAAATACTATCTCAGAACAGAAGTGTGAAGATAAATCTAATTCCAGCCATTCAAATTCATTTGCTACTCCGGTGACTGTGGATCAATATTCTTGTTTATCTAATGAGATTGGGAAAGGTGAAAACTGTTTATCTAGTGAACTTTCTGTTGGAGCTGCTCCCATAACAGGCAAAACTGAATCTAATTTGACATCTGTCCATCGTGCTAATCAAGAGGATGAGAAAGCTTACGCAGCTCCTGTGGACACTAAAATACCTTCAGCCATTATGGATGAAAATCCTGATAAGCATGAATTTAAAACTATGGTTGTAGGATATAGTCAAATCTCAATGGAAGCTAAAAGCTTGGAAGATAAGACTGCTATTGTAAATGGAACCTCAATGGATGCCTATAGAGATAAAGGTACTAATGAAGATCACAGTGCTTCTGCAGTTGACAATGGAATATCTGTGAAGTTATATGTTCAGCAAATGGAGATTATTGAGGACAAAACTGGCTCACTTTTACCAGATTTGAAACACTCTTCTAGTTGTGAAGATATGTTGGTGACCTTGACCGAGTCAAAGTCACTTAAAAAGGATATGGTTGAAATCAATGATGCAACTATTAAGGTAGGAATGGCTGGTGAGAGTTTCAATGAAGCAGGAATAACAGCTCCCATGCTCAACATTTCAGATGCTGTTGGTGAAAATGTGGTTAAGCCTACTCAAACTTGTGGGGAGGGTCAACTTCGTGGAGAGGATATCATATACAGTAATAACAGCATGGAAGATGACCTAGCTTCTAGAGAACCTGTTAATGCATGACATTGCATTTTCTGCTATAAAAGGTATTGTTCTAGAGATTACAAAATATTTTATCATTCAGCTTATATAAGTTTAAGAAAATTGTTCCTTACATTTGTGCTTTCCATCATCACTGAGAAACTGAGAGTACTTTCGTGTACATATTTCGTTGTACTTATGGATGCTTATATGGTAGCTGTAGACAGCTATTATTAGTACATACCAACTTTTTGTATCGTTAATGACTTAATTCATATATTGGTCACCAGTAGATTGTATCGTTAATGACTTGAGTTCATATATTGGTCACCAGTAGATTTAGCCTAGATGTTTAAGTTGTGGCAGCAACTTGTGAAGGCATGCTTCTGATGTAGTTATATAACTCTGTATCTCTGTCTATGAATTGCTGTAGTTATAGTTAAGCTTCATCTGAAACCAGGCATGAGTCATGAAAATGTCAGTTCACAGTTATGATCAAGCATCTGTAGAAATCACCAAATCAGACAATCCTTATCACAGCTTCTAAGTATCAGTTTTATTATGGAAAAAAAACTGAAAAAAGTGTCAGGCAATATTTTGAGCAGATGCATGTGCTTGATTTGAGCAAATTTTCACATGAATTCATAGGTGCCAGGGCCATACACAGATATGCATCTTTTCTAGTTGCTTTTGATTCTAGGAATTCTTTAACCAGTGTAGTAAAATTGACTCCCTTGTTTGATAGGAACTGTTTTCATGGACATCAAGGATAGTTAGTAGTGGGCACTCATTGGTAACATTTATGGATTAACAATGCTCCGTGGATGGTCTAAAGGAGAGATTGTTTGGCTGGCAGACTGGCATGGATGAATTTTTATTGGTAAGAAAATTTCTTGATCACAAATATTCCCGGTCATGTTATGAATCTTATGTATGCTTCTAAAGACATGCAAACCATTAATCGCATGTAGCATGCACACATTGCAAATCTCAGCCATCTGTTATTGTGGTAAAGATGTCCATCTATAACTATGAGCTTGAGCCATCTTTTTAAAACCAAAGAAATAATGTGTGAACAAAGTTTGTGACAAAAACTTCTGCTTCTCATTTGCATTGAGTCACAAACTTGTTGGAACTGCTCCCAGTTGACACTAGTGATCTCCTTAGGCATTACAAGTCCACTTACTAATGCTTATTCTAGTTTTCATTCGTCCTTGTCATGGTCAAGAACGTCTGAAGCTCTGGGAAGTAGCGTGACTTGTCCATCCTGGTCCTTTCTTTAGATCACTATGTGCTAGCTGATGAGCAACTGTTAAATAACCATCGCTAATTGTTACTTTAGATGGGAAACAAAATTAGGTTGATGCTGCTGTCTGTTTAAATTTCCTAAAATCATGTCAAATCCTTTGGCATTCAATTGCTTGTTGCTCACAATCTTTTAACTACAAGATCTTGTTTTTATTTGTATTGACAGTGGGCGTGGGCGAGGCACTGCTGGGAGCTTGGGACGGTCCGTGAGAAGCATGGGACAGTTGGTTCTTAAGCTTTCCTGACTTTTGGTTCTCCTATACTGAGGCTGTAGATCATGAAGCTTTCCTGACTTTTGGTTCTTCTATACGACCCACAATCTGGGTCAACATTTTGTTGTAGATATACATGTGTGGAAGTTTTCTGTTGGCCTCCTGGTCGACCCGAACTCCTTGTTAAGAGTTGGTAGCCATGGTATGCATGTGGAATTTTGTACCATGTACAGAAATTAGAGAATGAAAAAGAAAAGCCATGTGTTAACGGTTATAAATTGTTGCTTGTTTATATCTGTGTAGCACTGTGAAATTCCTTTTGTGATTGCAGGGCAGCAACCGAGATTGTTCTGCCGCTTTACATGGTAGTGATAGTTACCACTGGGCGGTTAGCGGTTACTAGTAGCACTTTGCAGCCTGTGTGTTTTCTGTTTGATGGGGGGAAAAATTGCCTGTACTATATGTTGAATCTTTGCAGTGTGATTCGTGCGATGGACACTGCAGAGGATCAGCCGAAGGAAGGATGGATGTAGCCGTAAATGTTGTATCTGATTGGAGTTGATGTGCCCTTGTCGCCACATTTCGACTTTTCAAGCGGTCTGATCCCTCAATGTACCCATTTTATCTCTTATAGGTTACTCTCTGTTGGTTGTAATTTATAACATTTATTTATTAGATGTCATGTAGAATGTTTTGCTTATATATGTGGTAAAGAAGTAATTTAGAAGAGAGAATGAAACTCTTTGGATTCTAGTACTTTGTAGTTTTGGCATTAATCCAACAATTTAGCATTCATGTTTACAGTTTTGCCCCACGTTCATAGACACAACATACAAATTAATTAATTACTATAACAACATTAGACATAGTAACCTGATATCATGCATTGTAGATGTTTTTCCCCCTAATAACTAATAATTCAATATTCTTCTTATGATGTGACAGCATTGGATATTGGAGCATGAAACCATGGATTGGTATTAGCCTTATATAAAAAACTAGGACTCCACTAAAGCATGTGAAATCAAATTTTCGGATGCAGACTCCATTTTAGAAAATAAATAATTTCAGTTGTCAAATAGAAAGGAAAAAGAACAGACTAGATCTAGGGTTTGTCGGCTCTGGTGCCTTCGCCCCTGCTGCCGGCCACTACCTCGTCGTTCGGCGAACCCTAGTGCATGCGGCAGCCACCCTCTTCCCCTCCCCCACTGCCGCCATCTTCTCCAGCTTCGGTGAGCCTCCCCACCCCCCGATCTGACTTGATCACCCCTTTCGTCGTTAGCTACCCTAAATCGCTTATTGACCATCCCCACCGCCTGTCCTACCTGTCTCCCCTGGCCGACCATTCTATACCCCACCGGAGTTGGGAGAGAAGAAGGGGGAGCTCGTCGAAACCCTAACGTGAAGGAGGAGGAGAAGGCCTACCTTGGTAGATCTGCCATGGCTGGGGCTGGATCCGTTGGATTCACCATGGCCGATGAGTTCCTCGTGAGTAGGGGTGTGGAGAAGGCAGTGGGATGCGGGCTCGCCAGAGGTGGTCACCGTTGGGGAGGAGCTCGTAGGTCCTTTGCATGGCTGGAACCCGCCATGGCTGCCACCATGGATGCCGGTAGCGGGCGCTGCCCGAGAGGAGAAAGAAAAAGCTGTCGCATGGGGAGGAGGTAGGGGTGCGAGCGCGAGTGGTCGCTGCCGGGAGGAGGTCGTTGACGTTGGAGCTCCACGGCCACTAAGAGAAACTCACTAGAGATCTCTAGGGGTGTGTGTGAGAGAGAGGGGGGGAGGGAGAGGTGGAAGATAGATACAGACGTGCGGGTATAAGTGGGAAAGAGAGAGGCCCGCGAAGAGGTGTGGATGGAGTGTGCGTGCGTGCACCTCTAGGGCATGCACACCTGTAATAAATCATTTCTGAAAAAACAAGGCCCTACTACAAAGTTTTATCTTGCACCACAACATTTTATGTTATCATTATTGTTTTGGCCATCCAATGTTAAGCAGCCACCTCAAATCTTGGTGGTTTATTTGGAGGCAACAGAACATGCCCTATTGAGGCAACAGTCTGGAAAGAACTATCATGAGTAATCGAGTATGATGTAGCACTTCTCTATTTTCTATGTATTGTATCAGCCGTAGATCCCAATAGGCAAACCCCATGTTTGTTTGGGTCGAGACGTTCGCTCGTGTAAGCCACTAAGGGCCGATTTCTTGTGCCTGTGGCTAGGATGCATTGCGCATCTGCCTGCAAGGGCGTCAGCCAAACATGCCCTAAAATGGTTTTTGTTTGCCTTTATTTTCTCGATGGTCATTGTTCTCGGAGACTCTAAGAAAATTGGCCTCTCGAGTTCTCCAAATTTATGTAGTATTATTTTATTTTTTTACTTGATGGATTAACATCTTGTGTGCTCTAGTATTCCTTGCAGAAAACTTCCCACCACCCAATATACATAGATGAAACAAATTACTATTTGCATTATTCATATCTCCAACTCATCATAAACTAACCTCATGATGAAATTACTCTACTCCCAATCAAACTTTTTGATGTTTATGCTTATATTTTTTCCCCAAGTCACGTGACAACACATGGGGGAATTTCCCTAATTTTAATAATTATATTAACATCACAGACAGTAATCTTAATATAAATAATGATACTTTTTATTTTTTTATCTACTGTCCAGAAAAATCACTGGAAAATGTACTCATTCAATTTGTTTTTATTTTCAGTATTCTGAAACTAAGTTAATTAATTTCAATTTTCAAACCATTCACTCAAAAGAAAAGTTAAACTTCAAATCAAATCAAGCAAAAAGGAAAATTCAGACGGCGCAGGCAGATACTAGAAGAAAATTATATGATGGGCTACGATGTTGGCTCCTTGCCGGCCCAAAATAGGTCAAAACAGCCCGTTCAGCCCACTGAACCCACACCCCCCCTCTCAACCCCACTCTGCATCAGCGGATCCATCCTGGCCGTCGATCCGCGGCCATTAGGGTTGCTTCCACCCCCATCACCCTCCCAACTATAAAGCTCGCCTCGCGACGCCGCCGCCGCCGCCAGCGAGAGGAGAAACCCTACCCCGCGCAGCCGCAGCCGCAGCCCGTCGCCGCCCCGAACTCCGGCGCGTGCCCGAGCTCCACCAGCCGCTGCCGCCATGGTAAGAGCTCCGCCCCACCCTCCCTCACTCCTCATCGGCCCCAGTGAGCCCGTCACGAGACGGGCGATTGGTTCTGACGCGCGGTTGGCGTTGTTGGCTTTGCAGTCGCTGATCGCGGGGGAGGACTTCCAGCACATCCTGCGTCTGCTTAACACCAACGTGGATGGCAAGCAGAAGATCATGTTCGCCATGACCTCCATCAAGGGTGTTGGCCGCCGCTTCTCCAACATCGTATGCAAGAAGGCCGACATCGACATGAACAAGCGGTGAGTTCTCTCGATGGCTTTTGTAGTTGGTTCATGTAGTGGGATGAGAGGAAGAGATGCAAGGGGACATTGCGAATTGTGGAGGGTTCTTGTGGAGTTTGGGGGTGCCTCGGGGAGGGATCGCCTCATTTGGACATGTATTGGGCTGCAGTTGCCTAGGTTGGACGAACAGTTTTTTGTGAGTTAGAATTTTAATGTAGACGCCACTCAATTTTCATTGAAATATTAGGCCTTTGAAATTAAGGTTGGTAGATCCTGTTTTAACGAGTATAAGTGCTGGATGATTGGTGCTTTTATGCGGATCTAAATATCCTTTCTTTTTGTTCCTTTTGTCATCATGCTTATGCTCAACTTAGTGTAGCACCATTTATTTGCCAATTTAGTGGCTTTATTTATTGATGAGCATGCTGAAATTTGTTTCCAACTTGTTGGATGCACTAAAACCACTGCTATTTATCAGAACTGTTGACATGCATTTCTCAGCAATGATTTCATTCTGGGTACAGAAAGTTCATGCTATGGCCATAGAGTACTGACCTATATTTTTTATCAGTTTTTTGGTAAAAATGCCTGTTAATGTTTTTCTATCCAATGAAGAAACATGTTGTAAAGTGGTTCAGCTTCTGTACGTATCGTGAATTTAGGATTAGCTTAGTTTTTGGACATTTTGTGCAATAGTTGTGTAAGCTTGTCAACTGTGGAACATACTGTATTTACTGGTTGTTTTCTACTTTTCTGTAGTCATCTGTGGCTCAGCGTGGATTGTAAATTAGCATTTCTGACTACTTGGGAAAATGCAGTGAACGCCATTTTAAAATGTGTTGTGAAGTCCTTGACATCCATATGACTAACCAGTGTAGAATTACAAATACTTGTCTAGGATTTTTTTTTTGCAATGTTTCCAGTTTGCTCATGTTTGCTGAAGTTTGAGATTGTTTTATTGCATGACTGCCCCAGTCCCACTAAATTTTAATTGTGCCATTTTAGCCAATTGTGCTACTACGATGTCAGTCTGATATTGTATGTTACTGCAGGAATCCCCCATAGCATGAAGTTCAGCACTAATGAATGATGATTATTTTTTTTTTGTGCAGGGCTGGTGAGCTGTCATCAGATGAGCTTGAGCGCCTCATGACTGTAGTTGCCAACCCTCGCCAGTTTAAGGTCCCTGACTGGTTCCTCAACAGGAAGAAGGATTACAAGGATGGTAGGTTCTCTCAGGTTGTTTCCAATGCCCTTGACATGAAGCTCAGGGATGACCTTGAGAGGCTGAAGAAGATCAGGTCAGTCTATCATCACGTTTTTCTGTTATTAATTATTGTTGATTGATGCTGTACTGCTATACACAAGTTAGCATGCACACATATTTATTGTCATGACACTGTTGAAAATATTAGTTGCATTTTCCTCTGTTAGTGCTGTTTATGTTTTCCATAATTGTACAAAGCCATTGTCTTTGTGGTGAAAACAAATCTTTGTTTGAAACTGTTATCTGCTCTTCACACAGAATATGCCTGTGATTCGAAGATCTGTTTTACTGTTGTGTTTGTCATATGACACAAAAACCTTGTGTTATCCAGGAACCACCGTGGTCTGCGTCACTACTGGGGCCTGCGTGTTCGTGGCCAGCACACCAAGACCACCGGGAGGCGTGGAAAGACTGTCGGTGTGTCAAAGAAGAGATAAGCTCCTTGAGGCATATTGGTCTTATCTTGAGTTTCCTTTGTATGCAGACATTTGTGCTTTGATATGCCACAGGATGTTTATTATCTGTAGGATAGATGAGAGTTCCGCTTTACAAGACTTCTATATATTGTAGCAATCTTTTGCTGCCTGTGTTCCAAGAGGGTTGAATTGAATGTTCTGTGAAACGGGTAAAAGTTTTATATGCTTGTTTTTGCTGTGTTTCCTCGGAGGTCATTTTGCTAGTGAAAGCTGACAAGAGCCGATTTGTTCTACGAAATTTTGATATATCTGTTTTGTATCCGTGTGTTCCCGATTCGATTCCGATATTCAGTAGTTTCTGGACCTGGTAAAAATTTTGATAGTTCAAAGTTGTCTAGTGCGGCCCCGTGGGCCTTTGGTCGTTTAAATTAGCATAAATGCTTAGGTCTTGTTTAGATGTGAAAACTTTTTAGATTTTGCTACTGTAGCACAGCACTTTTGTTTGTTTGTGACAAATATTGTCCAATCCATAGACTAACTAAAATCAAAAGATTTGTCTCGCGATTTACAGGTAAACTGTGTAATTAGTTTTTATTTTCGTCTATATTTGATGCCATAAAATTCGATGTGATATTGAAAACTTTTTGGTTTTTGGGGTGAACTAAACAAGGCCTTAATGTGTGTAAGCAAATGTTTTCACCAAAGGAATTAGGAGCCAACCTGTATATCTGCCTAGTGACGCCATAAGCACATGTTTCAATCACTTTACATTCAAGCAGCCTTTCCGTGGTCTTTTGTAGTTTGGTTGTCTAGTCTAGTTTGGGCAAAACCTGTGCGTTGTTCGTCGGTGATTATTGTCACGGTGCATGATAAGCATTTTTGTGGTTGTCTAGTCTAGTTTGGGCAAAACCTGTGCGTTGTTCGTCGGTGATTATTGTCACGGTGCATGATAAGCATTTTTGTGACTTTGGCCTCGTTGAGTTCACCCTGTAAACCAAAAAGTTTTCAAGATTTCCCGTCACATCGAATCTTGTGGCACATGCATGAAACATTAAATATAAACAAAAATAAAAACTAATTA
>Ga0182004_10001171_pt1 | contig 18647 bp, 13 predicted proteins | sample Sormic07211540_1_FD_120479 | JGI IMG/M metagenome (GOLD analysis project Ga0182004, IMG submission 120479) | Endophyte microbial communities from Sorghum bicolor roots, Mead, Nebraska, USA - 072115-40_1 MetaG | ecosystem: Host-associated > Plants > Roots > Unclassified | place: USA: Nebraska...
GAAGACCGCCCGGAGTTTTTGTGGGTGACTCGTGTCAAGCTTGTGAGCGGTTTTGGGCGGTTCACCGCGATGGAGTGTCGAAGAATCAGCCCGTAGAGAGCACTTGATCCTTGCACAGACCAAGGGGGAGCAAGACCCTTGCGCGGGTGCTCCAACAAGGACTAATGGGGAGTGGTGACTCTCCGATACCTCGACAAAACATCACCGAGCATTTTCTTGCCCTCCTCCATTACTTTCTAGCATTTACTTTGTGCAATTACTTTGAGTTTTTACATTCCTAGAATTGTCATGCTAGAATAGGATTGGAACTAGGTTGTAAAACTTTTATCCGGTAGCTCTCTAGTTACACTAGGCACAAGGGGTTGAATTGGAGCTTATAGGTTGCTTAAATTTTTAAAGAAGCCCAATTCACCCCCCCCCTCTTGGGCATCTTGATCCTTTCAGGTGGGACTCACCAAAGGCTGGTCGGCCGACCGAGATTTGGTGAGGTGAGCCCACCAGCCTTGCTCCATTGCTGTCCCCATCTGTCATGGATTGTGTCTTGTGTTCATCTTCGGTCTGGTTCTTCTGGTGGGTCCATGGATCCTTGTACCTCCATCGTTCACCCTTGAACAGAAACACAAGTGTGATCTGAGGGTCGAGATGGACTTGAATGTGTTGCCTTAGGATCCTAGAATTGAGCCAGCACCTGGAACACCCCAAGTGTAGGTCGGCCGACCAGAACTTGGTGGGTCCAGGAGCTCATTTTCCCCCAAATGTAAGTGTACCTGCATTCAAATACTTAGAGCACAAGTGGAACCTCTTAGTGATAAAAGATGCCTATGATATGCCATTCTTCCACTATTTTCGGCCTGTTGACGGTGTTTTCATGTGTGGATTTTATAGCTTATCCACCGTCAACAATCCTCATCATCAATATGTCAATCCCACTGACATCATCCACTCCATCTTCAATAGCAAAGTGTCTATTGAATCCAAACAGGAACGCAAGCTTCTCAAAAGGGCGTGCTTAAATGTTGGCAGCGTTGGAGATCTCATCATCGATCCAAAGCTTCCTGCCTGGTCTCATCGTGAAATCTCTTTCAATAGACAGGATCGCTGGGCCACCATCCCTGAGCTAGGACATTTTCCCCTCATCCTCAACCCATGAATTAACATTGTCCGTTTTGAAAGGGTACTCGTGGACGACGGTAGCTCTATTGACATCTTATTTCGTAGCAGCCTTCCTGCTCTCAAGCTAACTCAAGCAGACCTAAAACCTTATGAGGCACAATTCTGGGGTGTGCTACGAGGCTAGAGCTCTATACCTCTTGGCTAGATCACACCCCTCGTCCAGTCCGGCACACTCGACCACTTTCGCACTGAGTTCATTAACTTATAGGTTTTGAAGGAACGTACCATGCTATTCTCGGCCGACTGTCACTCACCAAGTTTATGGTAGTACCGCACTACACTTATCTGGTGCTCAAGATGCCTAACAAAAAGGGCATCCTTACGCTCAGAGGGAACGTCTACACCGCTTATACTTGCAAAGAGTGACTGAGGCCAACGATCTCTCAGTCTGAATGGCGAAGACTACATCTCAGGTATGGCTAACCTCGTCCAACAAGCTTGAGATTCCTAAACTGTAGGCTCCAAGGAAAAACATTAAGTCCAAGGAGCACAAAGAGATTCAACTGGTCGATAACGATCCTAAAAAATGGCTCTCATCGGAGCCACACTGGATCCCAAATAGGAAGATGCGCTTGTCAGATTCTTGAGGCACAACGTGAGCGTGTTCGCATGGAAACCTACAGACATACTCGGTGTACCTTGCCACCTGATCGAGCACTCCTCGAATGTCTCGAAGACCGCTAGGCCCATCAAACAGAAGCTATGACGGTTCACTCGTGACAAGAAGGAGGCTATTAGGACAGAAGTTACATGATTTTTAGTAGTCGAATTTATCAAAGAAGTCTATCATCTAGAGTAGCTTGCCAATCTAGTACTTGTAAGGAAAAAGAATAATGAATGGAGAATGTGTGTTGATTACATCGATCTTAACAAATACTATCCTAAAGACCCCTTAGGTCTCTCTTGTATCGACGAGGTGGTCGACTCTACGGCCCGGTGCAAACTTCTTTCTTTTCTCCACTGTTACTCTGGTTATCACCAAATCACACTAAACATCAACGACCAGATCAAACCCTCTTCCATCACTTCCTTCGACGCATATTGTTATACAACCATGTCTTTTGGGCTAAAAACGCAGGGGCTACATATCAGGGTGCTATTCAACAATGCCTCTAGGATGAAATACAAGATGACCTTATCGAGGCCTATGTAGATGATGTTGTCATAAAAACTAGGGTAGTCAACACCCTGATTGACTACCTCGATCGAACCTTTCAGACCCTTAATCGATACCAATGGAAGCTTAACCCAAAGAAGTGCATTTTTGGTGTTCCCTTCGGTATCCTACTTGGCAACATCGTTAGTCACGATGGCATACGCCCTAACCCATCCAAAGTTAAGGTGGTACTCGATATGTAGCCCCCAAAAATATCAAGGACATATAGAAGCTCATCGGTTGCATGGCTGCTCTCAGCTGTATCATATCCTGACTAGGGGAAAAGGGCCTCCCTTTCTTCAAATTGTTAAAAGCATCCGACAAGTTCTTCTAGACTGAAGAGGCTGACGCTGCTTTTACACAGCTGAAGGTTTTCCTAACTTCTCCATCGGTTCTTACCGCCCCTCCACCAAATGAGGTCATGTTCCTCTACATCATAGCAACTGACCATGTCGTGTCAACGGTACTCCTGGTCGAGCGCGAGGAGCCCGACAATGCCTACAAGGTTTAGCGATCGGTCTACTTCATAAGCAAAGTGCTTAACGAATCCAAGACCAGGTACCCTCAGATACAGAAGCCGCTCTATGTCGTCCTAATCACTTTTCGAAAATCGAGGCATTACTTTGACGGACACCACGTTGTTGTGACCACTAATTTCACATTGGGAGACATTCTACGCAGCAAAGACGCCAATGGTTGGATAGTAAAATGGGCAATGGAGTTATGCCTCTTTTCATTGGATTTCTAGAGCCAAACCACCATTAAATCCCAGGCTCTTGTCGACTTCATCATAGAGTGGACTGATTTAAATGCACCACCTAGCCATGAAATAGTCAAATATTGGCAGATGTTTTTTGATGGTTCACTCAACATCGACGGAGTCGGAGCTGGCATTTTCTTTGTGTCCCTAAACAAGGATAAGCTCTGCTATGTCCTTAGGCTCCACTTCCCTATATCTAACAATGTTGCTGAATACGAAGCTTGCCTACATGGTATGCGCCTAGCGGTCGAGCTGGGCATAAAACGCCTATAGTGTATGGCGATTCAGCTTTAGTTATCAACCAACTCAACAAGGATAGGGATACGACCCACGAGAAGATGGATTCATACTACAAGGAAATTCACAAGCTAGAGGGAAAGTTCTATGGCATTGAATATATACATTTGGTCCGGGATAAAAACCAAGCAACCGATGCTGTCAAAGCTAGGATCATCCTGAGCCGAAGCCACCTTGTAGGCTTAACCTCGAAGAGTAATGAATGCACAAACCAAAATCTAAACTTGCCCAAGTGCTCAAGGGTTCGACAACTCTCTCAATACACACAAGCTCTCTAGTGTCATTAAGGCTTCTCACACAACAAGCCTCTTAACCCAAACTAAGGACTTTACTCTATGTCTCTGATCACCTTTCACCCAAAAAGGGAGGTCTGGGATAGAACCACCGGCTCTTGGTCATATATACAATGCAAAAAGCTTCAGTAGACCAGCACAAGGGGACAAGAGAAGTTATTTAAAGTTTTCTCTCAAAAACTAGTCGTTGGAGGCTGAGTCAGACAAACTCGACTACTCTACCAAAGTTGGCTAAGCCGGTTTTGCACAAACCTGCCTCTAACTCATGTTGGCTATAGAAACTCTCTTTCACTCTCTCTAGGTTTCTCACCAAGGTTTAACTTGTCATTAGTGCATTGATGCATCTCTTTTGATAGTGTGGCATACCTACACTCAAGAATAAAAGATAGCAACTAAACTTCAACTTGTCTTCCTTGTCATTTGCTTGCCAACTCTTGATCATGCAATCTTTGTGGGCTTTCATCACTTGATAGATTGAGCATGTCTTCCTTGAGCATGTGACTTGAACTAATTCATCACATAAGAATTCAAACATAGCTTCAAGTCACTCCATCATTTGATTCAACAAAGGTTTCATCCTCCTCACAATATAGGACACCACGGCTGGACTAGGATGGAAGTTTTACCTGAGTAAATTTGGTAACTAAGTTTTACTCGAGATCCTTCTTTACTTGTAGAACAGAGGACCAAAAATTAGAGCGAGGTCCATTGCTTTTTGCTGTCTATTTTTGTTGGTAACTATGTTCCAAGTAACTTGAGTGATGAGGCTGTTGTTGACAATGTAAAGGTTGTTGATTCCCAAGCCTCCATTTTCTTTGGATTGACAAATGTCCTCCCAAGAGCGAAAGACAATGGGAGAAGAAGAATTTCCATCTTGGACTCCTTCCCACCAAAATCTTCTAATAATGGTATAAATCCTTTCCACAAAAGTCTTGGAGAATAGAGCAGATGACATGAAAATTATAGGAGTGGATGCAAGAACAGAATGATGTAGGTGAGACACCCAACATGGTTTAATGTATTTTCGTTGACTGTGATCAGCTTGGCTCTAAATTTGTTGATGATGAACTCATAGGATTTTGTTCTGTCTCTATGGTTGAAGATCATGGGGGTGTCCTTGGTGCATGGTGTTGGGTAGGAGGTCAAGGACCGAGAAGATAGATTTGATTTGATCTTTGGTGTTGTTGCCATCTCTCTTGCTAAAAAGAGTGGCTGATTTTTGGAAGTTTGGAATTTGGACCAAAGCAGCTGAGAACTCCTAAAAAATATGATGAGTGGTGGTAGCTTCTGCAACGAAGGCATTGCCACAAAGAATCACATCATCTGCAAAAAGCATGGAGTGGATAGGAGGACAGTTTAGACCCAGAGAGATACTTGTCAGATTACTATTTTGCATCTAAGTTTAAAGCCTGTTGGATAGTCGATTGATTACAATAACAAAAAGGTAAGGCGACAAGGGACACTTTGGTGGATACCTCATTGCGCTCGAAGAGTAGGAGTGACTGCCCATCGACATGGATCGAGAATATGTGAGTGGATATACAGGTTGTTATGAGGTTGATGAAATGACCACGATACCCTTGATGTAGGAGAGCAATGGCAATAAAATTCTATTCCAGGTGATCAAAAGCTTTTGCTAGATCCAACTTGGGAAGGAAAGCATTTTGATTCTAGGTGGCTATTGCATGGCCTTTTCATTTTTTGTGGCTTGTATTTACTGCTATCCGGTTATTTTCTTTTGATAGTGGAATGCTATAGCTCAAGGAATAACGAGTGGATAGAATACCAGAGGCCCAAGAAGTCTTGCTAATAGCAAAATATATGTGGTGGAGGGAGATGGAAATGAAACTTTTTCAGAAGTTGTGACGTTTGATCCATGTCTTCGGGAACTGGATTGACAATCAATCAAAACAAACAATAGCTTTAGCGATCAAGCCTCACTGTCTTCTTCAGCACCGGCACATCGGCGTCGTGGAAAGCGTTTGGCTTCTTTGACCAGCGTTTCGCGTGCATTGCGTCCGCACACGAGGAAACTTGAGCCAATTTTGTTAAAATGGAACTTGAGCCTAAGTTGAGTGCCCAGGATTGAACGAATTGTAACGGCAAATAACACAATTAGCCGATTTGAGTGCACATGATAGAACATACTTAAGTTTATTTAGTTCGTGAAAAGAAAAGTTTTTGCATATTCGTAACTATAGCAATTAGTATTCAATCATGGACTTAAAAGATTCGTCTCGTAAAATATATGCGAACTGTGTAACTAATTATTATTTTTATCTATATTTAATGCTTCATGTATGTGTCCAAACATTTGGGATGGGTGGAAAGTTTTTGGATAGAAACTAAACAAGGCCTTATAAGAAGAAATTGGATATAAGTAGCCCTTTCATGCGCAAATGTGCATCCTTCCATAGGGCCTCAAACTCCTGGGTAGCAGGACCTCGGCTACGTAGTTCGTAGCCGCGATCCGTCTTCTCTGGCGAGGTTTACCCCTCCGCCGCAGGCTTAATGATATTGGGAGAGAGAGAGAGATAGGATTAGGAATAACTTTCTGCTTAATCCATCTAATTGTTCACCGAGTACAATATATTGGCCTCAGGCCCAACAAACCTCCTAAGATTAAGGGAAATAAAACAGCAACTAAGCCTAAGAGATAACTCAGCCACGCTGGGCCTGCCTGATCCCCCCGGATCTGTGCGCGGTCACCGCGCTCTGCCACGCGCCGCACGTCTCTGGCACGCCGGCGTCTTGTATACGCACGGCCCCACATGACATACACATTATGTTGAGTTGGAATTAACAACAAAATAAATAAACAAGAAAAAAAGAGCTAAAACAAAAGCAAGGACCAGTTGAACACCTAAATTTGGTAACAGAAGCCAATTCAGAACCACTGCATAGCAATGCTTATTTCCTTATTTATCTGTAGCAAAAGGCACTTACATGACCTCTGATGACAGATATGCCAGCACGAAACAACAGACTACACCACTACAAGGTAGGAAACTACTTAAGATTACCATAACAGAGTACATCAAACAAGCACACTATAGATAGCTGACGGCTTACAAAAAGATAGAACACAGGAGAACATCACATAAATAACACATCACCCTTGTACCAGCTCATATGCATGTCAAAGAAAGGCAGGGAGATGTGCATGCTGAAATTTAGATCAATACACAGTCCTGCCATCACCATCCAGGATCATATCCTTGAAAGCCCCACCACTAGGGATCATAGGCAACACATGCTCCTGGTGCGGGACGATTATATCCAAGAGGTATGGCCCTGGAGTCTCAAGCATCTTCTTGATTGCTGCATGGACTTCGCTCTTCTTTGTCACACGGACTGCTGGAATGTTGAACCCTTTGGCAATTGTCACGAAATCTGGATATATCTCACTTTCATTCTCTGGGTTTCCCAAGTATGTGTGTGCTCTATTGGCCTTATAGAACCTGTCCTCCCACTGCACCACCATCCCCAGGTGCTGGTTGTTTAGCACAAAGACCTTCACTGGGAGGTTCTCAATTCGGATCATAGCTAGCTCCTGAATGTTCATGAGGAAGCTACCATCTCCGTCGATGTCAACAACAGTGATACCTGGGTTGGCCACAGCAGCGCCAGCAGCAGCCGGCAAACCAAATCCCATAGCCCCAAGACCAGCTGAAGACAACCACTGCCTTGGCCGCTTGTAAGTGTAGTACTGTGCCGCCCACATCTGGTGCTGCCCAACACCTGTGGCAATGATGGCCTCCCCTTTTGTCAGCTCATCAAGAACCTGAATAGCATATTGTGGCTGGATCTCGTCATCAAAAGTTTTATACCCAAGGGGGAACTCTCTCTTCTGCTGATCCAACTCAGCTTGCCATGAGCCAAAGTCAAAGCTCTTCTTTGATGTGCTTCCTTCCAGAAGAGCATTCATGCCCTGCAAAGCAAGCTTAACGTCTGCACAGATGGACACATGTGGCTGCTTGTTCTTGCCAATCTCAGCGGGATCAATATCAATGTGCACAATCTTAGCCCTGCTTGCAAAAGCCTCAATCTTCCCTGTCACACGATCATCAAACCGCACACCAAATGCAAGCAACAGATCCGCCTTATCCACTGCATAATTTGCATACACCGTGCCATGCATACCAAGCATGCGCAGAGACAGTGGGTCGTCGCCAGGGAAATTGCCAAGGCCCATAAGAGTAGTTGTGACTGGGATTCCAGTCATCTCCACAAAGCGGCGCAACTCCTCGCCAGATGCTGCGCAGCCACCACCAACATAAAGAACAGGGCGCCTTGATTCACCAACAAGACGCAGCACCTGCTCAAGCAATTCAGTCGCAGGAGGCTTGGGAAGGCGCGCAATGTACCCAGGCAGACTCATGGGCGTGTCCCAGACCGGCACGGCCATCTGCTGCTGGATGTCCTTGGGGATGTCGACAAGCACCGGTCCCGGGCGACCGGAGGAGGCGAGGAAGAAAGCCTCCTGCACGACGCGGGGGATGTCGTCGACGTCGAGGACCAGGTAGTTATGTTTGGTGATGGAGCGGGTGACCTCGACGATGGGCGTCTCCTGGAAGGCGTCGGTGCCAATCATGCGCCGCGGAACCTGTCCCGTGATGGCGACCATGGGGACGGAGTCGAGCAGCGCGTCGGCGAGCGCGGAGACTAGGTTGGTGGCGCCGGGGCCGGAGGTGGCGACGCAGACGCCGACGCGGCCCGAGGAGCGCGCGAAGCCAGAGGCGGCGAAGGCCTCCCCTTGCTCGTGGCGGAAGAGGTGGTTGGCGATGACGGGGGAACGGGTGAGTGCCTGGTGGATCTCCATGGACGCGCCGCCGGGGTAGGCGAAGACGTCGCGGACGCCGCAGCGCTCAAGAGCCTCGACGAGGATGTCGGCGCCCTTGCGGGGATCGGTGGGGCCCCACGGCCGGAGCGGGGTGGCCGGGGGAGCCGTCACCGTCAGCGTGGCGGGTGGCGCCGCTGAGCACCTGATGGGCGCGGCGAGGGCGCGCCGTGCGGCCAGGAGGTGCGCCCGGCGCCTCGCCTTGGGCGCAGCGGTAGTGGCGCCGGCTAGCGCGGCGGCAGCGGCGGCGGCGGTGGTGGCCATGGTTGCGGCGGCTGTCTCGGAGGCGGCGCGAGGGTTTGGGGCGGGTGGCACGGAGGGGGATGTGCGTGGAGGCCTCCCTCCTTTTTTTTGTTCAGAGATGTGTGGCTCAGATGGGAATGGGACTAGCAAGACGACGGCGACACGTCCGTCACCCCGAATACGTACACGCTACTCACTGGTCGGTGGGGTCTATCGACGTGGGACCGACGTGTCGGCGTTTACCACAAACGTGCGCGCTGGTGCGTCAAGAAGATTTTTGGAAAAAAAAGGAAGATAGATATCCGAATCGAAAAAAAAGAAGAAAGGATATTTTGGACATGACTGTGGACGACGGGTTGTTGTCATCTACAGACGGTACTGACACGTGGGGCCCAGAGTAAACGGCACTGACACCGACCAGGGATCCGGCGGCTCCGGCCGGAGTCCAAACGGGTCGCCCTCGCATCCACCTGGCCCACCCGCGATCCGCAACACAGGGACACCGCCGGGGGCACAGCGCGCAAGATGAGCAGCGGCGGCGGCGGCAGCGACAGGCCCGCCTCGGGCGCCGGCGGGACGGTGAAGACGCCATCGGACTTCCTCAAGTCCATCAGGGGCCGCCCCGTCGTTGTCAAGCTCAACTCCGGCGTCGACTACCGAGGTCACCTCCAGCCCTCCGCTCTGTTTCTCACCCTTCGCCCGTATCTGCAAGACTGCAACAATGTTCCAAACCCTCCTGGAGGAACAGTCATGCTTGTCTTAATTCTAGGAAACCTTTATTGTTTTTAGCTGGGGATATTATTAGGTGATTTAGAACAGTGGGGCAAATTCTGTTTATTGTTCCTTATAAAGATAAAGGGGTGTTGGTTAGAGGCGTTAAAGTATGTGCTATAGCATTTTCGTTTTATTTGGCAATTAGTGTCCAATTATAAACTAATTAGGCTTAAAAGATTCGTCTCGCAAATTATTCTCTAGCTGTGTTTTTAGTTTCATAAATAGTTTATATTTAGTACTCCATGCATGTGTCCAAACATTCGATGTGATAGGTGTTAAAAAAAACAAGAGCAACTAACCTGGATAGAATACGACATTGTGATTGCCATGAGAATTTTGGTGCTGCAGTGATTTCAACGTGGTTAGTCAGATTCATACATTGAATTAAAACATAGGAATCATCTGTAGATTTGGCTTTTGAACAAATCCCATGTAGGGTTTTAAGCCTGGTTATGCATACGATTGTGTCCTGTCCTGTGCTGTTAGCATTATGGATTAGGGTTTAGGGTTTAGGTGTATTATGACTTCAGAGATAATTGCGCGGTGCTCTACAAGGATTATGATTAAGGGGACAGTGGAGAGGTGAGATATTCCTGTGGAAGTTGTGATTTTGGATAGTCAGATAGGTGTGGTTTTCTGTAGTTACGATTATCAGTATGTTTTTCGTTGTGAGTATTTAGTGTCCTGTAATAGATATTAATGGTGTGTTTGGTTTATGGCCTGGACGAGCCAACAAAATTGTGTATGCAGTCCCTACGGGCTATATTTTCTAGCCTTTCTTCAAAAGATAAGCCACATGGTAGTGTTATACTTCGAAATTTCACTTTCATTCTGATCTGATTCCTGCCCTTAAACAAAAAGATTGATGCTGTGATGATATGGTTGGGGTTTCTCTGAATATGTTGGTACATGTCCATATGCAGTTGCTAGTTGTTAGTCCTGTTATTAAACATTAGTTTCCTTGCTACTACATGTTTGTATACCCTTGTGGTGAATATTTGGCCTACCTTTAGTTTCTTATATTCTTCAAAAAAAAGAGACCAACCTAGAATCTATGTCATTTGTATGAAGAAGAATTTCCTTATTCCTTTTAAAATAAAGTACACCGGATGTCTACAGAATTTGTGATTCCATGTTGCTAGTGTATCTGTTATGTCAAATAGTGTTGAATTTGCTGGAAGATCCATTTCCAATTTCTCCACTTTGATACTCTTGGTGACCAATAATCAGTGCTCATATTTACGGACGAGGCCTACTTACATGCTGAAGAATATTTTTCTCTCTGTTTCTATTTCTATTGCATGAATAACTGAAAAACGAATTTGTCAAACCAATTGCTTGTTCAATCACACTAGTGGAGTTTTCCTGATCCTAATCAGGTATTCTGGCATGTCTTGATGGATACATGAACATTGCGATGGAGCAAACTGAAGAATACGTCAATGGTCAGCTAAAGAATAAATACGGTGATGCCTTCATGAGAGGAAATAATGGTACGTATAATACAATGTGGATATTTTGAGATCTGGTACGTATAATACGATGTGGATATTTTGAGATTTATGGTCTTGTTTAGTTCTGAAATTTTTTTGATACTGTAGCACTTTGTTTTTATTTGGCAATTATTGTCTAAGATTCATCTTGTGATTTACAGGCAAATTGTGTTATTAGTTTTTGTTTTCGTCTATATTTAATGCTCCATACATGTGCCGCAAGATTAGATGTGACGAAGAATCTTGAAAAGTTTTTGTTTTTTTGTTGAATTAAACAAGGCCCGTGCAAATTCTGATAGCAGTCTTCTGAAATCTGAATGCAGTTCTGTACATCAGTACATCCAAGCGTACCCTTACCGACAGTTAGTGCGATGGTGAAACAGTTGGCATCTTCAGGGCCCGTCTTGCAACTTGATCATTTATGAGAGACTTAAATATATTGTACCTTTTCCCCTTTTTTGTTCTCATTATTATTTCCATTCATCCGGCGAAAGAGTTGCAAAAAGAAAAAGAGGAACATAAATGAGTTGTATCGTCATCGACAACCATGTTCGATGTTAAGCAGAATAGCAGTGAACAACACCATCCACATATTGTGCTCTCAAGATATCTGGTGATAATTGAACCTTTAGCGATACTGATAAGGTACCACTGTCTACTACTGAAACGTCTGTATCTCAATTATTTTGTAATCCAATACGAGATTACCAATCTGTGGATAACTGCAAATTCACTAGACATCATTATCATTGTTGGATCCTCGATGTTGGCCTGAAGCATCAGCCGTAGTTGTATGCAGTTGCTGATTCTACTCAGCATTTAGCTTACCCATTTTTTTGGGTTTTTTTTTCTCAAACACGAGCTATGTATCTTTGTATTAAGAAGAAAAAAAGGAGCAAGAGCCCTTACAACACATACCCACACCCCTAATCTCTTAGAAAAACACACGCACCTTTTACTAAGACAAAACACGACCTCATCTCCACGAGAAAGAAACAACCCTACTGGCTACATTTTTTCGGGGTCACAGTGCAGTTTGTTGGATTCTTTGAAGAATTTTTGGTCACTGGACTAACAACACCGCGTTCGAACGGCATGGAATGTATCATACACTGATCAACAACATGCATAAATTGGCCTTTTTTGCCCTAGAATGGTGAAATTACTGTTCTGCAAATACACATTATGCCAAACTAAATTGGCCGTGGTAGGAAGGCAAATCCATCCATAAGATCGGTAGTAATACGGTCAATTCACACATTCTTCAGAATGGTATTAATACGATCAATTCACATATTCTACACTGTAAATATGTGAAACCGATTAACCTCTGAACATTTACAGTCCATTTGTAAGACTCGTCTGTACATAAAAGAGAAATTAGCACCACAGAAAAGACATAATATTTAATCAAAATAACTGAATACGATAGATTATATAAGGATTATGCTATGCATTAATGAAAATACAACATGATAAGTAAATGAGTACGGGTACAGAGTAAAACCTAGCAGCAGTCTCAAACTACGCTCTTACTTGACATAACCTTACAGTCGAGTATCACTTAGTGGCACCAACCTCGCAGCAAGTCATGAGACCTGCCATTTTGAGAACTGGCCTCAGCACAATATGCAGCCTCTCGATAATCGTTTTTACTCTATACGATATCGATATTACAATAAAATTAAATGTTAGAAATGCCTAATTAAGTCCTCATCGTCATCCAGAAGTTCAATGATAGATTAAGGCAAGTGAGCCATATGATGCTGACCAGTGAGTGAAGCACATATTGAGACTTCAGCCATGCTAGCTTGCAGTTGCAAGTCTGTAGGACAGACAAGTTGAGTTCTACTCGGAGCTTCACTGTGTGGTATCTTCCTTGACATCTGTAATAATCTTAAGCAGGTCAACTGGAGTTGCAGCAGGATCCAACTCATGGCAACCTTTTGGAGCATTATTTCTTTCTTCACCAGTGAGCAGGCGAGAAGGAACCCGATGAGAGAAGCGGAAAAGCTCTTCCTTCGGTATTCTTCTGACCACATCGGGGCCCGTGAGCCTGTGGAAAACTGCTTTGAACCCAGCTACCTTCAGCAATGGGACAACACCCACACCTTGCTCTTCTGTGAAGTCATCAGTCACTTCTACTATCTCATACTTATATATCACATCATCTGGTGTAAGTTCATTCCAATCAGGAGACCAGTTCCGGTACACAGCCCATGTATCACCTTTTTGGGGAATAATCCTGATAATTCCCCGAGGACCTTTACTCCAGCAAACTCTGTGAGAAAAGATGTTGACTGTTTCAGTAATCTGGTATCTTCCAATCCTAAAATCACCACATGTCTTCGTAAAACCTGAGGCGATCCAGTTTATTGGTGCCAGTTCATTGTTGGACTTAGAATTGAGGAAGCTCATCCGTATCCTGAAAGGTTTCATGGAAATAACTTTCTGTACCATTGCATATAGGCGAGGCATGCCATCTTCACTATCATATGTAGCCCAGATCTGATCATTGCCAAAGGCTCTTTCTGTTCGATCTTTATCAAAGTCATGGAAATCTGGGTCAGGGACATCAATGGACATGGGTACACGCATCTGTTCTGGATTCACTACATCAGTCACAGGGATCTCGACATCTGCATCTTTTGAACTGTATTTCTTGCATCTATTGATTGGATTGTCAGAGAGGATGCCATTAACCTTTATATTGTTTTCGACTTGCTTCTCTCTTCTTTCTGATTTCCCTTTCTTGGCAAGCTGGCTAGATGTCGAAATATTCCAGCCTTGTAATTTTTCACGAACTTCTGCTTTGGCTTTCTCAAGAAGAAGACCACGGGTGTCAAGTTGGAAGATCTCCCTCAAGACATTAGCTTTTCTTGCACTTACTGCAGATCTAAACTTTTCCCCTGATGTACCATTAACTCTTCCTCCTTCGGCAATCACAGTCATACCGGCAGTTGCAGCCAGAGTTTCCCCGTTACAGTCCACAGATGCATAGCCATTATTGAAATTCCGCCTCCTTTTTGAATGCCGCCCACGCCCTGATGCATACCCATTGTCATTGCCACTTGAAAAATAATTGTATATGTAGTTCTCTTCATGTTTTCTCTTTGATTTCTCTAAGGACTGTGTACTGTATCCATTTGTAGCAGCAGCGCCTGTTGTCTTGGGGTACTGAGTGAACTGGAAACTTTGGTTATTGTACAACTCATAAGTGTTCTCTTGCTGGTATGCTCCATGTCCAGTGCCTGGAATGCTTGATGTTCTGCTTGCTGATTGGTATGAATGGTCAACGACAGTATTGTGGTTCTCCTGCTGCTGTGGCTTGGTTGTCCAGGTGAATGAATTACTGGTTCCATTGCAGGGAAATCCAGTTTCTACAGCCATGAATGCATGGTGACAGTTTGGGCACAGTAGGTTGTGGTTCAGATAAATTCTCAAGTACTCATACTGCATCCTGCAGCGGTTGCATGATGTCCAGAATGTATTAGCCCCTGCAGGACGAGTAGTAGCCTCGACAGCTGCTGAGGCAGAGGCAGCGGCAGCGGCATTTTTTCGTGCTCGCTTACTGACTTTTATATCAGAAGCATACAAACCATTGGACACATTGGCCGCACTGTGGTCTCTCCTCTTCTGATCATAAAGCATCTTCCTGCTCTTGTCAGACAATACACTCCATGCCTCCGATATAAGTCTGAAGGCAACCTCTGCACCAACCGACTTGTTCTTGTCTGGGTGCAACTGGAGAGCTAGCTTTCTGTACTGTTTCTTCACCTCCTCTTCATCAGCCGTGGCATCTAGAGACAGTATCCTGTACCAGTCACTCTCCCCATCAATCTTCGACTCAGATGCAACGTGAACATCAAGTGTGGAGATCATCTGAGATATGCCCTCAAGTGATGGGCACAAGTTATGAGCCTTGATCGCTGACCTCCGGGCACCCTTGATGTTACATGCATGGAACTTGCGCTCTGCTGCATGCTTTGCTTTTAGGGCTGCCTCCACCATCGCATCCTGGGTACTTGGGTCTGCACCCATCTTCATCTTCAGCACAGAACTCGGTTGGCCTTGACTCCGGAGCTGGAACAGATGAGCCCAAGACCAACCACCGAGCAAGAACTTACTACACTCGCATCAATCCCAAAGCTGGACTTTGAGCGCCACAACCTGCACGAAACGTGACAGCGTGATGAATACTCAAGAACAGACGGAAGAAACGAAGCGCCAGTTACTAAAATTTGCTCCGAAATGGGACTTGCAGCACACCTGCACACGAGGAGCAGAAAACCTAGAACCCCAAATTTTAGCAGGCCAGGCCGCGAAAGGAGGAGCAGAGTAGCTGAATCCGAAATCAACACTAGACAACAGATACCCCAACCCCCACCAATCCAGCTCGAATCGAACCTATCGTGTGCAGTTGGGGACGGGACGGCGCGATCCCGAATTTGGAGGCGTTTGGATCCGCTAAAGAAATACTGAGTGCTACGGCGGCGCGGGCCAGCGAGGTGGAGGAAGAGGAGCTCCGTCAGTGCGGGGCGAGATCTGGCGGCGGCCGGCGAGCGCGGTGGAGAAAGAGAAGCTCCGGCCGGCCAAGCGGCGCAGGCTGATCCCAGACCAAGAGGCGGCACCCCAAACCCTAGCGCCTCGATCTGCCGCCCCACGCCGACATGAGCCGTGAACCGTAGCTCGATCGGAAGCTAAGAAGGAGAGGAATCGATGTCTGAAGTACCTGAGTGGATCTGCTGGAGAAGTGGAGCGAATTGACGGAGATTCGAAGCCACGAACACCTCTGAAATTGTATTTTCCCCCAAATTTATTCAGGGGCTTAAAATACAGACCTTTTTCTCTTTTTTTTTCTCTTTCTGCTCAAACTCCCAGTCAAACTCGCCAAAAAAATTTGGGTGCCCGGGGGTACTTGTAGGAAAAAAAAAGTAGGTGACTTGCGCCAAGGTAGTGTAAAAAAAACCGAGTCCGTTTTGAACTTTGCCCTCATTTGATGCCAAATACTAATTTTTAAAGGGTACCCCAAACTTAACCACGGTTCAGAGTAGTACAGGGACTACGCTGTCATTTCGCCACCTGGACTAAAGTGCACTATTATATACTTAATAAAGCAATTTCAGAGGCCGGACGATGTATATATATAGCTTAATTCTGATTTTTTTTATATAAAAAAAGACTAATAATTATTGGCTGGAGGTGTGACGTTAACAAAGAGCACCTGCATGTGAAACGAAGTGGGGCTCATAAATATCCCAGAGGGTGGGACCCACGGCGTATGAATCATACTACTATGTAGTATTGTATACCGGTGTACGTATACGGCCCTTTATTCGGTCCATTTTCAGTGAAGCGATGCGGGGTAACCCACTGTCGCAGTTAGCTTAACCAGGCAGCACGAGGGGTATTATGGCCATTTCAGGTAGAGGGTTAAAATCACATCAGGGCAAGCCACCGAACAGGAAAAGTCCCTCTTCTGAGTATACTACTACTGTACTACGCCTGTGTGGTTGCGTAGGTGTACGCGTGCCAGAAAACCCTTTTTGCAACTGTGGGTCCCACCTCCCTGTGTTTTCTCATCAATAAGTTAAGTACCTTCCTCCCCCCTACAGGAGCATCATCATCATTATTAACGTTTCTGGTACTGGCATGTAGTAAAAGTGACTGATGCATGTTATGTTACACTGGGTGAATACACTTGTGTTTCACTGCCATTTGCCATGGCTAATCCATTTCCAGTATAACCCTGACAGACCGTGCCATTACATTACCGGATGGTGCTGCTACCTGCTCTGCTAATGAGTGAATACACTTGTGTGTTCAAGAGCTACCTGATAGAAGACAGACCATTCTAATTAACATGTATAAGATGTACCTGCAAGAGCTACCTGATAGGAATTTTAATTAAGTTGTACCTGCGAACTTGGCACTGAGCCTGCTGCATGCATTGGCATCTGTTCTTGTTTGAGCAGGAGCTGGTAGCCGGATGTTCAGAGCAACAAATCCCTCCTGAGCCTCAAGATACCACTGGTCCACTAGATCCTTGCTGCAGCAGCCTGCCGCAAGTGAATCTTGGAAGCCAGTGTGGGAATTCCAGAAGCTGCCGAACGCAATGTCAGATGCCAGGTGTTCACAAGCACAAGCTTCAGGTCTGGTTTCGTTTGTTCCTTCAGTGTTTGCAGTTATCAGAAGCTGCAATGCAATTCCATTTGCTTGGTGCCCGGAAACAACAGCTAGAGATGCATAATGCCGCAGACAAACTGATCATCTTGTTTCTTGTGTTTCTCAGTTGCCGGAGGAGTGCATGCCCAAACCACTGGGAGTGCTAGTGGTTCAGTGGTAGCTGAGACTGAGACTCCTTCCGTGTGGCATCCATTCAGATGCAGGATTTACAAGTGCTTTTAGCCAGGGCAGTGCCAGCAGCTGATCGCCAGTCTTCAGGCTAAATAGCTTTTTGATCGACAGTCTTCAAGCTAAATAGCTTTTGGTTACCTGGTCCTATGGTTTAGATGTTAGCTGCATGCTGGCCAGCTGGGTACTGAACATCCCAACATACAGATCTTACTCTTAAATCAAGGAACTGGAAACTGGATATACAAAGACAGATGCATTGTTCAGTGAATCAGTGCTACGGTTGAAAAGATGATCAGAGGCGCGAAAACGTCTGGGAGAAGCAGCAATTTTTTCGTGGCACGTGCACAAGGTTGTTAGTTGTAACAGACTTGATCAACAATACTAAAGTACAACAAACTCCAAAAGATCTATATGCTACGCATATCAAGCCAGTTCAGTTTGTTGAGATACAGCAAATTTGCTACTTCTAACCACCTCCCTCAATCACAGCCATTCGAGGTTGAGATTGTGTTTGAAGTTCACCAACTGCGGCTGCGGTACATGTAGAGCTTCCATCTGCAATTTGATCTCAAAAGGGGACAAAGTCAATCTCCAATAATTTTCTAGTCACTCTCTCTTACAAAATGATACAGTCGACTTCTACCTCAGTACTCCACATGGACACTGTTTTAAGTACCTAAAAAGTCTCTTCACAAGAACCCAATGATAATAGGAGCATGTAAATATTGACAGACCTTGCTTACAAGAAAAACTATATAGGACATTACTACAGCATGTGTGTGTAGGAAATGCACTTTCTGCACACTCTAATTTGAGAAACAAATAACTTTGTTGCCAAAAACTGAAATAAAAAATAGACCAGATCTTTTATTCCCTAACTTCGACGTCGTCACCCCCGCCGGCGGCCACCGCCCTGCCATGGGCGCTAGGGTTTGCCGAAGCTCCGGCGAACCCTAGCCCACGATGGCCTCCCTCTTCCCCTCTCCCCTCCACTGCCGCCATCTTCTCTAGCTCTGACGAGCTCGCCCGCCGCCACCTTCTCTAGCTCCGCCGAGCCTCCCTGGCCCTGACCTGGCCCAACTGCCTCTATCGCCGCCAGCTCCTCTAAGTCACCCATCGATCATCCCCACCGCCTAGCCTACCTGCCTCCCTCCCCGACCGACCATTCTATAACCCACCGGAGTTGGGGGAGAAGGGAAAGCTTGTTGAAATCCTAGCCCGATTAGAGAGAGAGAGAGAGAGAGAGAGAGAGAGAGAGAGA
>Ga0182004_10001172_pt1 | contig 18639 bp, 11 predicted proteins | sample Sormic07211540_1_FD_120479 | JGI IMG/M metagenome (GOLD analysis project Ga0182004, IMG submission 120479) | Endophyte microbial communities from Sorghum bicolor roots, Mead, Nebraska, USA - 072115-40_1 MetaG | ecosystem: Host-associated > Plants > Roots > Unclassified | place: USA: Nebraska...
GAGAGATGACCGTGATTTCCCCTCTTGATAGTCGGCTATCTATCCTAAACCCGGTCAATCACTTCTCTACTCATCTTAGACCGGCAAAAGTACAACCCTATGTTTATACCTTTGCCTTGATAATTTTGCTCCTCGTCTATCACCATGATCTCCACTTCATGCTTCAACTCTTTGTAATCATGTGGCCACATTTCCATGCCACCATGCTCCTTCATCACATGTGTTGCTATGCCTAACTCAAGTCACTTAAACAAAAGGCATTAGCAACTTGGTGTCATTAATTACCAAAACCAAACTTGGGCTTTCAGCAACTCACTTAGGCCTTGTTTAATTCCCAAAAAAATTGGTTTAAGACACTGTGACACTTTCGCTTTTATTTGACAAATATTGTCCAATCATAAAATAACTAGGCTTAAAAGATTCGTCTCGCAATTTACAGGCAAATTATGCAATTAGTTTTTGTTTTCGTCTATATCTAATACTCCATGCATATGTCGCAAGATTTGATGTGACATTAAATTTTGAAAAGTTTTTGGTTTTTGGATGAACTAAACAAAGCCTTAACTTAGCTACAATTACTCCTGCTAAACGCTCAACCCCCGTCCACCCATATTCCCGTTGGTTGTTGTTTGGTTGAGCTGGACTGCAATTGTTGACAACGCCATCGGTCACAGACCAGAAACTCGTTACCGCTCTGCATTCGGTGTCATCCGATACCCATTAGTCGGTTTGGTTGATTGTGTTAAAGTTTAATAAATATTATAGTATTTTCGTCTTATTTAACAATTAGTGTTTAATCATAAACTAATTAGTTTTAAAAGATTTATCTCGTAAATTAATCTTTTGTGTTTTTAGTTTCACAAATAGTTTATATTCAATACTCTATTCGTATATCTAAATATTCGATACGACGGAAATTAAACTTTTACCATACTCGTATTGGGGAACACTTGAAGCGATTGTGCAGTTTTGTTTAAGCCGGTCTCAATGAGAGTTTCATGTGAGTTTCATTTACATTAAATAGGTTGGCACATAGACGTTTTTTATGACATGACTGTGTATTTAAAAAGAGAGAAGAAATGAGTTTCTTTTGACATGATTATCACCTCTCTATGAGTCTTGGAATTAAATGTCCATAAAACTATGAAATATTGAGAATGGATGTTTAAAACTCTGAAATGAAACTTTTCATTGAGAATAGATGTTTTATCCTAAAACTGTCCTTATCGGACCATCCCTGAAAGCAACTCGACATTGGTTGCTTTGTTAGCTCCAACAGCCAACGATTCGGTTTCGACCACTGTCAGTGTCAGCATTGAATCGCTGGATACGACACTGTGCGGCGCTGTACAGTACAGTTTTTTTTTTTCAAAAACGTGCGTTAGCATTTTTGTTTTTTATTTTATAAATATTATCCAATCATGGATTAATTGAGCTCAAAAGATCCATCTGTATAATTAGTTTTTATTTTTATCTATATTTAATGTTTAATGCATATACCACAAGATTCAATGTGATGATAAATCTTGAAATTATTTGGAAACTAAACAAGGCCATAGTAAAGAGCAGGACCAGAGACAAAATTTTTAAATCTAGTTAGTAGTACATGTCTAATTTTAAAAACTTTTAGCATCTAAATAAGGCCTAACTGAAACCTCTCAGCTGTAATTTCGCATACATAGGACACGCCATAGCTCGCACCAACAATTAATCTTTCCTAACAGCCGGCGGGATGCTGGATCAGGTGTCACCTGCTGTACACCATTCAGCAGTCCTTCCAACAACCCGTCAATAAATTGTTGGACCCAATTCTTTCATCAGCCGCTCTGGCGTTGGCGTGCCCTCCAGGTCCACATTCCACGCTTACGCTAGAGTGCCGCACCAGCACCAGGGGAGAAAAAGAGCGTTGGTCCAGTCTCCCTGCACTTTCCGCCAAAAATGCCACCAATCGTGAGGAGTGGAGCATTCTCTCCTCGCCTTTTCGGAGCACTGCCTGGCGCCCTGGCCTGTGATGTTGTTGTGATAGAGATGCGAGGTTATCGTCAAGCGTTGGCGTGGCACAAATGGCCTTCTAGAAAACACGGAGCAAGACAGGCGCCCCCGGCACTTGGGTTTTGGGTCCTCCACCACCGGGGAGGAGGTGGATGGATGGATGATGGATCTGGTTGATACGAAAGCGATGCCGCCGCCCCGCACAGCCTTGGTGGGGCGAACAATCATTAGTGGCCTGCATGATGATTCACGAGCCTGGACCTGGTTGACGTCTGTTTGGGTAAGCAGTACGTAGGCGCAAGCAGCGACAGAACTTCGATCTGCCTTCCACGGTCGTTTTACACGTTTCGTTTCTCCTCAAACAGCACTGGCGCAACTCATTGTTTTATCTCATGTTTATTTCTTCCTCTTCCACACTTAAGTCGAACTATTGGTTCTCAACGGTTCACAGCCACGCCAAGCTATGGTGCCGCGCCGTCAAAGTTTATAGCCAAGAAATCCTATGTCTAAGGTTCGGCAGGGAAATAAAGGGCGTGTTTGGTTGCACGCCGCAACTCGCCACACCAAAAGCTCGGCAACTTCGGCGGCTGCTTGGTTCCCGTATAAACTTTGGCTGCCACAACTGTCATTTTCCTCCTTAGCTTGTCGTTTTGTCTGTGGTGAAGGCGTGGCGTGTCGCGGTCATTCTTCTCGCCACACAGATGCGGCGCTGCCGAACCTATAGCGTGGCTGGCCGTGGCCCGCATCCAAACACCCCCAAACTCCGTGTGTTATGGCTGCCACTACTACCAAACAACACCTTCGATTTTCATGGCCGCCATTAGCCGTTGTGTGACGAGTTATGGCTTACAACCAAACATACCTTATATAATTTGGTAGCCACTCATAACCTATAGATCACCGATATCTCAAGATGATGACATATACCCATATCTGATAGTATCAAAAGATATGACTGTAAACAAGAGTTTTGATTTTCCGATGCTTCAAGTTGCCAATATCATATTGGATGAGCTTGAGTTTAAGGGTATGATATGTGAAGATGAATAGTATTAAACAACTACATATTTAAGCAAAACATATTTGGTCTTATGGTAATGTTCAACTGTTGAATTAATGTTTTTATTGGTCTTGACCGGCAAGTGGAGACCATATATAGTGTTTTACAACTGGCTAAGCTGTCAACATTTACCGTGTGTTTGGTTGGGGGTTGGAGCGAGCTGGGTTGGGTTGGACCCGTCCCTACGGCTGTTTGGATGGAATCCGAGGTGAGTTGAGTTGGCTCCAGAAGGAATATTCGCGTGAGATGCGGGTTGGTTCCGTCCGCTGAAATCTGGCGGACGGAGCGAACCCCCGTTTCTCCGTCGAGAGCGCCGTGACAGACCCACACCCTTGGCGAGGACCCTAGGCAAGGCTTGCACGTGAGGCGGAGTTGGTCCGCGGCAGAGCTCGCCCGCGCGGCCGCCTCTGCTCTGCCCCCGAACGGAGGTAGAAGATAAAGGTCACCGGCGCAATTTAGTTTCACTTTCCGGACCTTTATGCAAAAGTGCCATGGCTCATAGGTTTTACAGATCCGGCCTTGTCTAATTTCTGAAAAACTCAGGGTCTTTAACGAAAAGTGTCCTCACTAACGCTGTTATCTTGCCACCCAACCTGTTTTTCTCAATTTCTTCAACCAAACAAGACATGGATTCAATCCGTCCTCAAGATCATAGTTGTAACCAAATAATGGATGAGCTGGCTCCGTCCCTAAAATGAGGGTTGGATCCAACCCAACCCACCCATCTTGCAACCAAACACACGGTTAGTGGTAGTTGCTACAGTAGATGACAATTTTTTGTTTGCCGTCGTAGACTGCAGCTGCAACTTAAAAATCTATACAACGAGCAGAACCAATTTTATTATAGTACCAAGTCAAATCATTTTAAAATCTGAACAAATTTATAAAAAATTGAAATTGTGATATCAAATAAGTATAATTAAAATTTATAATAAGATATATTTTTTTATAATAAAACATACGTATTTTTTTTTTAGAATCGGCAGAGCTGTAGCTGTTGTTGTACAAGGTGCCAAATCTACTGCAGCCAATCCACAGCAGTCCAGATCGTTACACAAAAATCACAGCCTAGCAGGCCTAAATCTAGTCAAACATTAAAAATTTTGATACTGGAGTAAGCTATAATTCGTCATTTTCTGGACAGAGACATCATATATAATATTATATACTACTAACTTCAACGAGGGACCAATCCATCGGAAATCATCACGTATCAGTAGTAGCAGTACTAGCTGGATACTGGCTGTTCGCCCGCCACCCACCAGTCCACACCAGGAGCAAAATCAGCAAGCGGCTGGTCTGGTCCCACCACATTCTCCTCTCCCTGACGGATGCCAGCCTATCGCTAGCCGCTGACTGAGACTGACACCCGGGCCTGAAGCTATGATTCAGCGAATTTTGGAAACAGACGCAGAAAATGAGATGAGTTTATTGGAAACAGACGCAGAAAACTGGCCAGAAAATTCCCTTTTTCTTCTGCTGTCTCATCCGGCGTGAATGAGGTGGCGCGCCATCGCGAACTCGTGGGCTGCTCTTGTTCCTTGTTCCGCTGTTCGGCCTTCGCCCGCCGTTATATAAGGTTGGCCGGGAGGTTCATTCCAAAAGTCCACACCTCCCCCACGCCAGTCTGTGCGGTGCGGGTGCCCCCACCCCGTCCCCCGCCCCCGTCGTCTCCCCTCCGCTTCGGCATTTAGCGCTCCCGCGAGAGATCGAGGACGAACCGGAGACAGGATGGCCCCCGGCGGGCGCCGGCGCGGGATTGCCACCTTCGCCGCTGCGGCGATCGCTCTGATGCAGGTTAGTAGTCCCAAGCTCATGATTCTCGACGGGTACTGTACTGGCGTGGGTGTCGTTGGGTTCCGCCGCCGGGGCCGCTGCCGTTCCGAAGGGTTGGGGGGGTTTTGGGATGAGGTTTTGGTCATACCTGGCAGCCTGGGGTCTCGAGCCTGCATAACCGTCTCCTGGGACTTGGGTTGCTACTATTTTTTGCTTGGTTGCATGAGGTAGATGCAATTTTGGTTGGAGCGGTTCGTAGCTGCAATTTTAGTAATTGGCGCATAGTTAGTTAGTTGGGTACCCGGTTTTGGATTTTAGCATTGCATTGTGGCTTTTCTGAGTTCCCATATAGGGTTGAGGCATCCGGACTTCGAAGAATATCTGAGATTGGAATGCCTTGTACACGTTTTAGTCTGACCAATTTTTACTACCAGTAATTCGGGGATCGATATCGTGTGGTTTTGCCTCATTGGTGTTGGTTTTTTTTCCTCGGTTGGGTCACCAACTTAGTTCGATTCTAGTTGAAACCGAGGGAGTTTAGTTCGGCATAGTTTAGTTTTTTTTCACTGTTGGGTTATACTGTACTGTAAACTATGTTTTGCCTCTTTGGTCATAACTTTCCATTTTTATAATTTTGCTTGGAAATGCATGCTATCACGATATACCTTACGGGTTTTTTTGTAATGTTTTCTGATTTTTCCCCTTTTATTTATCACATTTTTTATTTGAAGGGAATCTGCTCCTCTAAAGTTGGATGGCCAACTTTGATTCTTGTTATAAGATGTAGTGTAATTTGTTGCTGCAATAGTCCTTGTACAGGAGTGGAACTTCGACACGACTCTATTTGCACATGTCGTGATGTTCCTTAGTTGAACTCTCTTTTGCAGGCTTCACATGGAACTTCCATTGTATAATTAATCTGTTTCCACATGTTTTTCTGCATTTCGACCTGGAGAATTGATTGCATTCATGTGCCCGATAAGCCAACAACTGTATTTCAATTTCAATCTATTCAGGAGTTGCTAGGTTATAGTTTCTGCTGACTCGGTCATGTCTGCATAACCTTTTAATTTTAGCTATAAAAGTGATTTCTAGACTATATCTGAAGTCTGTGGATTAAATTATGGCCATACTGCCCCCCGAGGATTTGAAACCATAACAGTATCACCCAATCACCTCCCATGTATTTTCCTGCAAACACGCTACAGGGGTGACATAGATATGCAGTTAATAGGGGTAAACTATGTTGATAGCTAAGATATCACTTCTTTACCTTTTCTGTTATGTTTTTATATGGAGCGAAAGCAATATTTAATCTGGATCATGTATAGTAGGCTATCATATAGATAAAAGTACATTGTACAAGCATGTTGATATGGCCGTACTTCACTGCGATTCGGATGTTCTTAATAACATGCAACTCTTTTTTTTACTATGGCCCAGATCAGTTCTCTACTGTTCCCGATCAGCGCACAGCAATTCAGTGGCTCAAGGTAATTTGTCAAAGTGACCTGTGTTTTACTGAGTGTAGCTAGAAAGTCTAAGATATGCTCGATTGCTTCTAGAATATGCTACTGTAATTTACTATTTTACATTTAAACATGGTATTTCATATTCCTGGAGGCTGGAGCCCTTGGTGATTATCTATCTTACCATTTTGTTTTTGTAGAGTTGTACCAGCAGAAGGTTACTGTTCCATGTATGGCATCTGTGCGCAACGAAGTGATGGGAAGGTCTTAAACTGTGCGAATGCAACCAAAGCTGTTAAGGTGACAATATGATCCTTGGACCTTGATTTGAATATAACATAGTTGGAGAAACCCTATATCTTTGCAAAAAAAAAAAAAAGATTATTCAAATGTGGCCTGTTTATCAAGTGTTGTTATTGCTTTTCCAGCCAGACACTTTGTTTTCTTCAAGGATCCAAAGTTTGTGCCCAACAATCACTGGCGATGTCTGTTGTACTGTAGATCAGTTTGACACATTACACCAACAAGTCCAACAGGTAAATGTGCTGATTGCTGAAGAAAGTACATGGACCATGCACTTTAATAAGAAAATCAATGTGGCGATATCATTTCTGTTTGATATAGATCAAATGATCAATCAGGAAAGTCATGTTAATGAGTGCTTAACGTACACCAATCGCAGTTAATCTTCAGTAAAATTGTCTTCGCAGCGTATGAATATTTTTTTTTGTTTTTTTTCAAGAAGAAATGTTTGGTGAATTTGTGACCAGCTAACCTGAACTGCTGAATATTTTGTTAGTGACAAGTTACCTTTGTTTTACATGAGGTTCATGTTTGCTTCATACGTCATCCCTCCACTCCTTTCGTGCTAACGCATACTTCTATCTACCAGCATGTAAAGCCACTGTCAACAAATACACTTGCCTAATTGTTGATTATTTGTTTGTTGCTGGTCTTTGTCATTACATTTTTACTGTATTTCTTAATAGGCAGTGCTGCAGCCAATTGGTTGCATTTTCAGTACATTATTATCTATTAAATTAAATGTGAATTGGTGACTATTCTCTGTACACTCACAAGCCTTATTCTCTACAGGTTCTATTTTGAAATTTGAATACAGTCATAAGGAGTTTCTCTTAGCCAAATGTCTTGATTATTTTTTGCACACCAAGTGATCTAGTGGCTCCTTGGTGGTTTCTACTAGATCTATGTTCAATACAAAACTTCACTCCATGGTCTTTAAATGTTAACATTTTGCAGGCTGTTCCATTTCTTGTTGGATGCCCAGCATGCTTGAGGAATTTCTTGAATCTCTTCTGTGAGATGTCTTGTTCTCCAAACCAAAGCCTCTTCATTAATGTGACTTCAGTAAAGCAGGTCTTTCTTTTCTTGATTCAGCTACTTCGCCACCATAAAATTTTCCTATGAGATTCTACCAGCCCTATTTCATATGGTTTTGTGCAACCATTTATTTGCTTAAACTGCTAGCTCACTATGAAAAGGAATTTGTAAATACTTTGTATGTTCAACCTTTACAGGTGCACTTTTGTCTCTTTTTTTCGCAGATTAATAGCACTATGACTGTCGATGGCTTAGATTACTATGTAACTACTAACTATGGTGAAGAGCTATATGACTCATGCAAGGATGTTAAGTTTGGCACTCTGAACACCCGTGCAATGGATTTTATTGGTGCTGGTGCTAAAACTTACAAAGGTAAAATTGAAACCCTTTTCTGCTGCTGGGTATCAAGTTTAAATGGCAACTATGCTAGCTGCACCCCATCTTGATGTGCATCCAAATTCATGTTTCCAGCTGACGTTATCAAGCCTTTTAGTGCGAGATTGGATAATAGACTGTAATTTTGAATGCATTGGTTACCTTTTCTCATTCTAATACATTTGACTGACTTGTATAATTCTTGGCATCTAAAGATTGGCTGGCATTTATTGGGCGACAAGCAAACTCTAATGAGCCAGGGTCACCTTATTTGATAACATTTCGATCGGATTTTAGTGATTCTTCTGGTGTGAAGCCTCTAAATTCTACAATTTATTCTTGTGGCGACCCTTCTCTGGGTTGTTCATGTGGTGATTGCCCTTCTTCTTCTGAATGCACGGGATCCTTGCTACCTCAGCTGAATACAGAAACCTCCTGTTCAGTTAAAATGGGATCTTTAAAGGTAGGCGATATCTTGTTACTTGAATATATATGTATGATGAAATTATAGAAGGATTAGGTCTAGTATACTAAGCTCTATATTTATCCTAACATCTTTAGAGATGCCGTAATATTAAATGCATTAGAAAATGGCACAGATCATGTGTTGTCACAGGCAAACATCATATTAGATTGGGATGAACTATTCTCCATGCATGTGCTCATATGCTTGGATCATGTACTTATTGGATATACAACTAAATTTAACTGTGAAAAACAAATGTCTTCATTAAATGTATCACATAAGGTGCTAAAAAACTTTCCCAGCATCTAAATTAAAACATCAACTTCTGTTGAGATTCTATGGGTTCAAAATTTTGTCCATTATTTAGAACTCTTTTGGATGTTTTCTTAACTGTGTGGTGTGCCCCTTAACTTATATTCCTTTCTATATCTACAGGCCAAATGCTTGGACTTCTCACTAGTGGTTATTTACCTTGCGTTACTATGCGCTTTTCTGCTATGGGGTTTGTTACACAGAACACGAGGAAGAACTGCTTTCGGGCAAACAAGACCGTTGAGGAATTCAGATAATAAGTCAGACTCGAACAAAAATGGCAAGAGCCCTCATAACTCGGTTCAGGTCCTTTTCTGCCAAATCATTTTTCATGTCCAGAGCTTGCTGCTAAGTAGAATATTTATTTGTCAGTTGAGTATTTATACGATTGTCTTGAGATTTATGTATTTTTTAGTTCCTTCTAGCATGTTTCTCTAGTCTTTTTCTTAGAAAAATGCTGGCATGATTATAATAGCTTATTTTATTACATAGCACTTTGGTTCTTACTTCTCCCAAGTTCATTGTTTTCTTTTTGGTGAATTTATCTTGGTATCAGGTGCCCGAAGCTGCATCCTCTACTGTCAAACCATCCAATCCTTCTATTGTTCAAGCTTACATGTCAATTTTCTTTAGGTTAGTTTCCTTCTTCAAATGTATCCATACAATTAATATTTCAAGTGCTTAAGCACTATCTTAATTTTTTAAAATTTTATTGCAGGAAGCATGGAATTTTTGTTGCTAGACACCCTCTCCTTGTGTTATGTGTGTCATTGCTTGTCCCTGTCCTCTTATGCATTGGTCTCTTTCGCTTCAAGGTGGAAACCCGACCAGAAAAGGTACTTAATTTATCGCAATCATTAATTTTCGACATTGTTGTCTTCTCATAGTAAGACCTACCTTTGGTAAAATACTCAGAATCCAAAGTTGAGATCTGTAATTAAATTTGTGTTTTAGTAATTGATATTTATTATTACTTGGTCCATTTGGTGCAAGTACTACACATTTCTTCTGATGGTTACTACTCATAAATTAGCATCCTGTAACTTTGGAGCATGAAAAATGAAAGTAACAGACATCACAAGTGATTTATAATTTTCTATGTATGTTTAGAATGATCGCTTCACTCTGTTATTTATAAGACCAGATGTACATTTTTTTAGTTAATAAAAAAAAAGATGTACATTTTTAAAAATAAAAAGGAAACCACATTTCTTCTTTCTATGCAACAGTGAATCTTTTTCTGATACCATTGTATCCTTATGTTAGATATGTTCTCTAAATGGCTATGATCCTTTTTGCATATACTGAAACTTCAATAACGTTTCACATTCTCTATAATTATCACTTTTCCATTTCTTGGAGCCTGGTGTATTTGGAAACACTGTAAACGGTGTGTTTTTGATGGGATCTCTTCTAGCCTTTCTGGAGTATTATTACTTGCTAGGGAGGAGCTCTATGACTGGAGTTGGGCAGGGGCTAGAGGCATTTCCTTCCTCCTTGCCCTTGTTCTTAATACCATAACTCTAATGTTGATCTAATGTGTAAGCATACACAGAAATAAATATAATTTTATTAACTATATCCATGACCCGCAAAATGAATTGGCATAATTCAGAACCGAAGACTTCATATGCAAATTATCAATCAATTGTAACTACATCTACAATACTTCGAATTTATTTGATCAAGCAGTTATGAATACATTTTATTTTCGAAAAACTTGTAATTTTAATTCCTTCTCTTTTGTCAGCTTTGGGTTAGCCCTGGAAGTCAAGCTGCTGATGAGAAGAATTATTTTGACAGCCATCTCGCACCATTTTATAGGATCGAGCAGGTCTTTTCAACTCTTGTAACCTCATTTATGTTACAAATTGTATTAGCTGAATTCGTGTCTATAGAATAGTTCTTCTTTTCCTGTGATTAGGGGCGGGCGTTCGGTTTTAACCGAATTTATTGGGTCTGAATATTTTGACATCCTATCTGTGGATTTATTTTTCCTGTTTTCCATTGGAAATGAATGTTCTAAACAGTGAATTCTGTCATTAATTGTTGTTACTGCAGCTTGTGTTGGCCACTTCTGCATCTGGTGGGTCCGAAGCTCCTTCAATAGTAAATGACAACAATATGAAATTACTTTTTGACGTTCAGAAAAAGGTAGGAAACTCACATAGTAACTTGAATTTTGGGACTGCATTTGCCATATGGTTCTCATGTTTCTTCTAATTGTAAAGGTTGATGATCTACGTGTAAATTATTCTGGGTCTACAGTAGCCCTTGCTGACATTTGCTTAAAGCCACTCAGTACAGACTGTGCTACTCAAAGTGTCTTGCAGGTGATGATCCTATAGTGTCTACTGTCTAGTTTCTGTGTTGAAACCAACTTGGTTTCTCAAGAATATACAAATTTTATACCCCTGTTTTGTGTTTAATATGGTTTCTTCAAAACACTATAAAAGTGATAGTTTCAATGCTCAATGCTGCAGTATTTCCAGCTGGATCCTAAAAAGTTTGATGATTCTGGAATAGACCATGCTAAGTTCTGTTTTCAGGTAAATCTCTGCTACAAAGTATCTCATCAGTACATGTTTTTATGGCAGTTCGAGTAGCAACTTCAACAACATTAGAGATTGAATTATAATTTGATTGTTCTACTTATTGGAACATGGATTCTGTAATTTTTGTCATCATTTTGCCTGGTGCTTAAGTTGTTGTATTGGCAAAGGCATGTGGGGTACATCACATCCGATACTAACTATCAGGATACTTATTAGGTTTTCCAGCTGGTTGTAATGGTGGTGCCTAACTACTTATCTTGTATTTTGCAGCATTACACTTCTGAAGAGACATGTTTGAGCACTTTTCAGTCACCCATTGATCCAAGTACAATTTTAGGTGGTTTTCTAGGAAGCAATTTTACCGAGGTAATATCTGCTCACACCTTTGTACTAATATAAACATATTACATCTTCTGATAGCCCACTCCTTATCAACTTGATGTTGCTGGGCAGGCTTCGGCATTTGTAATAACTTATCCTGTGAACAACAAGGTTGAAACAACAGGAAAAGAGAACGGGAAGGCCGTGGCTTGGGAAAGAGCATTTATTAATCTTGTTAAGGTTGGCCATGCTAATTCAGTTTCTGTTGTCGTTGCATGTGCTCAGCAAGTGGCTCTACCTTTGATAAGTCTACTCTAATTGATACCTGTTCTATACAAGTCAATGCTTCTGTATCTATTCTTGAAGCAGTTCCTTTCAGTACCTCCCATTGCACTCACGTAAAGAATAAACATTGTTTGTGGGCTAGTCAACTATTGAAAGTTCGTGTTCCTTTCAAACACACCATAAAGAACATTTTAGTAGACGTGGTCCTATTATGTTCTCATAAGATACAACAGTGTGAAAAGCTTGGATAAGGCAATCTAAGTGTATTCAACTTTATATCTTGTTATAGCTTGCCAACCCAGCTCTCATATTCCAGCTGGGCTATTTGAGGATATGCCATCCCTCAAGAATTAGGGTATGTCATTCCTTGCCTTACTTACATGTGGTTCCTGGTATTGAGTTGTATGCACCAACCAATTCAACCCAAAAGCTTAAGTTGATGGGGAGAGGTGGGCAATTCACTTATATTCCAACACTACCCCTCACGTGGAGGCTCCCTCAGGCCTCAGACGTGGAATAAGAGCAAGCAGCAATTATTTTATTTAATTGCGCTAACCAGGATTCAAACTCGAGACCTCTGGCTCTGATACCATATTGAGTTGCATGCACCAACCAATTCAACCCAAAAGCTTAAGCTGATGGAGAGAGGTGGGCAATTCACTTATATTCCAACACCCGGTCCACGTGTCGTTGAGATATCGGGTAACATTTCCTGAAATTCTACTAACGTGTCATATCCTCAAATTTCAGTAGTAAATACTTGACTACTAATGTCATTTGTATGCACAATGATTTTAGCTCAAAGCATCTATAACCTTTAGATCTTCTGATTTATCCAGTGAAGTTACTTATTCTTTGTTTTTTATATTTTGCTTTAAATATTGCGTACAATGAGCCAGAAGGCAAATATTTTTTTCAGGAGGAAATACGTCCGATGGTATTAGCGCAGAACCTGACATTGTCCTTTTCGTCCGAGAGCTCTATCCAAGATGAATTAAACAGAGAAAGTACAGCTGATGCAATTACAATAGTGGTAAATATCTTTTATATGCAAAACTCCTAAACTCCTTAATATTGATGAATAAATGTATTCTTATTTGTTTCCTTTAATTGAAATCAGATTAGCTATATTGTGATGTTTGCATATATATCATTCACACTTGGAGACCGTCCTTCTCGTTGGCTGTTACTATTTGTTTCATCGAAGGTATGAGTGAAATAAAATGACCGCTCAGCTCTTTGCCATGCTTTTGGGTATACGTTTCCTTATGCTTGTCCTTGTAACAGTAATATAGAACTGCACACAATGGAGATCTATTATCATTTAGATGTGCTGTTGACCTGACAGCTAGTATCTTCTTCTTGATACAGTGCTTATATTTTATTTATGTGCCTAATACAAATGAACAGAACATACTTTATGTGTTTTTGTGCTCGATTTGAAATAATTGTATATAAGTGAAAAGTATCATATGTGCACCCGTACAATTTTGTGCTTTAGATTGAGTAGACTATTTTGCAAATTTACCAGAAATACAATACATTTTACAAACAACATATTTTCCTCAAACAACAAACAACCACCTTTGCTACTCTGTAAAACTGCATGTAACCATGGCGAACAGTTTCCTTTTAATTTCACAAAAAAGACAATCGAAATTTTCTGTCAGGAGGCAATCTGCTTTTTTTTTAACAAAGGAGGCAATCTGCTTTTAAATTTCTTAAATAATAGTTCAATATCTGAGTATCTGACGAAAACAAATCGGCTCTTCAAAAAGAAACTCAGAGCCGATTTGTTTGTCAGATACTGATTTACTTAACAATGCAAAACATGTCTTTCACTTGGTACATTTGGTCATGACAAACATTTTGACGATTTATTTCAGGTACTGCTTGGTTTGTCTGGTGTTGTTCTGGTGATGCTTTCAGTTTTAGGATCAATGGGATTCTTTAGTGCTATTGGAGTGAAGTCCACCCTTATTATTATGGAAGTGATTCCTTTTCTTGTGCTGGCTGTAAGTCTTCTGTACAGTACTTACTGATTTTTTTTCCTTGACGTATATGATGTTCTTTCCTTATGTTTCTTTGATTTTCTGTTAACTAAAAACTATTTTCTTTCACCTGAGTTACATTATAGCACCTTTATGTACAATGTTGAATTGTTTTTGCTAAAATGTTTGTTCACCATGAGCTACCTCTGCTTAAAATTGGAATCCCATGAAGTATGAACTATGTAAGATATTGGTTGATACTGTATGCTCAAGGAACGTGTCTCCAAGAATTGTTTCTGAGCCAGAACAATGTTTGTGTCTGATTTTACCTCTTATGTTAGCCCTGTAGATCTCTATGTTTGTAATCCTCCCCTTGCTCATGTAACCATGGCAAAGAGTATTGCCCACTGTTGTGATGCATTTGTCGGCAAAGCCTATGCACGCCGCAAGAAGAAATCTGCATCCGCTAGTGGCTGAGGTTGATTAGTTATCTTGCATGCAAGAAGAGAAGAAGTCTTCGCCCACTAGTGGCTGAGGTTGATTAGTTATCTTGGTGCTCTAGTGCATTGTAGATTCTTATCCAAGACTTGTATCATTTGATGATGCCATGTGAATTTCTAGAAACATGTGAAGTGTATGGCTAACCCAATAACAAAAGTTTCGCAAGGGGACTGGAGCAGGCTACCATGAGACAAAAGATCTTCTTTCTAAAGAGATTCGATTCGGAACTATTTATGTATCGAAGGTCAATATGGAAATTCTTTCAGAGGTTTTCCCTTACTTTGTCCATGTCAACAAACAATTCGGAATACCTCGACTTTTCAGAACAGGTCCGAGTCGAATAGCAATGATTCGACGGCATCCACTAGTGGTTGAGGTTTATTAGTTTAGTGTAAGTCTGTTGAGTGTTTGGGTTTGTTACTAAAGTTAGCTTCTGTTAGTCAAGTTAGGGAGTTTGTTAGTGTGCTCAGTCAAGTGGAGTTTGTTAGTGTGCTCTGCCGGCCTTATAACTATTGGCTGGCTAAACCTTTGGGAATAAGCAGGAATTGAGTCATCCGTTCAGAGCCTCCGAGGAAGTGCGAGCAGGCTTCATTCACTGCCACTGTTGCTCTTCTTAGCAGATTAATAAAGCCAATTCCACAGCCATATCACCATCATATTTTATCCACATTGCTGTTGTGACTACATTATGCCTATTTTACTGGAAAGGTTTGGTAGTTGATTGATGTCTTTAATTGGTTTTTCTAATTTGTTCGAGAAGTAGGTGATCGTGCTACAAATAGATAAGCAGAAAGGATTACAAAGTTTGCAGTATGGATAATCTGAAGATGCTAGATTTTCATTTACTATGAAGAAACTGACAGTTGCAATTGTGGTTAGGTCGGTGTCGATAACATGTGTATCCTTGTGCATGCTGTCAAACGCCAACCAGATCAATCAAACTTGGAAGAACGGATAAGTAATGCACTGGTGGAAGTTGGACCATCTATTACTTTAGCCAGTTTTGCTGAAGTACTAGCTTTTGCTGTGAGTGCAATCAATCCAACGCCTGCAACCAGAGTGTTTTCCATGTTTGCTGGTTGGTTTCTCTACATTGGCTTGTTTGTATCCCTACTTGTCGCTTTTGGGATTTTCCAACCTACTTTATCTTGTGCAGCACTGGCGGTCTTTATGGATTTCCTTCTCCAAGTGACAGCCTTTGTAGCCCTTATTGTATTTGACTTTAGGAGGGCACAGGATGGCAGAATTGATTGTGTCCCTTGTGCGAGAATCATGCCAAGTACAGGTGCTGGTGATGGTAAGTAGTAGTAAACCAGGATCTTGCATTTGCTTTGCTAGATTCTGCTGTATTAAATGTGAAGTAATTTCAGTTCTTTACTAACTGTCTTCTTTTCTTACTTCCTTGCAAACTTAAGGTGGCGATGAGCAGAGGCTCCACTTGCTTGCTAGATATATGAGGGTAAACATTTAAGTCTTCTTTTTCCCGTTTTTTCTACTTCAGTTTCAGCCATGTTTAGGTTTCCAGATCTCCCCTCTTCTTTTGGCAGACTTATAGTTGCCCTTTTTTTTGGTAGGACATTCATGGACCAATTCTCAGCTACCGGGCGGTGAAGTTCGTTGTAGTCACTGTATTTTTAGGATTGACATTTGCAAGCATAGTAAGTTTTCTTCGATTTACATTGCATGCATCATGGTTGTTAAGAAATCCATCTGTACTTAGAAATCCTTTTGACCATCAATAATATATTATGCATGTTTTTATCTAGTTTCATGTTACAAGGTGGTCTTTCACTAATATAACTTTTGACCAAGTGGCTAATGGCACTTCATGGCACCTACACTAAGTGATGCAAGTGGAATCCATTAGCATGAGATGATATTTTCATGGGCTTATCATAGGTGCTTTCACAGTGATACTTTCTCTTAAGGTAGAGAATCAAAAGGCTGTGATGGGGATCCGGGCACTTATGATTTATCCATTGGTTTTGAGCATTGTCAAAATAGGAGCTTTGTTTAATCTAGATATCAGTCCTTGCCAACAGCATCCTAAGAGTTCTCAAGTATATTTACATGGTTAGGACACTACTGCAAATACTATTGTATGTGAAAACATTACAAAAGACGCTTTGGAATGGCAAGGGAATGCATGCTGGAGACACAGGCAGATCTAAGAAATTAGAGCAGAAATCAGGGGTATTGTCTTATATTCTCAAACTCTGGTTCTGTACTAGGAAATCTTAGGTCCTAAAGAACATGCCCCCCCCCCCCCTAAAGATTATGCTGCTCTCCTGCGTGTTCGAGAAAAAAAGAACTGTTGCATCCCTCCTGTCGCGCTTGGGTTTCGCAGCACTTGGCCCTCTACCTTCTGACCAATCTTTTGATAATTGGTGGAGAAAAGTTGATGGTGCTGCCTCTGGAGATTTGAGGCGGGGCCTGAATTCCTTTGTTATTTTGGGAGCCTGGAGTATCTGGCGACATAGTAATGAATGTGTTTTCAATGGGGCAACTCCAAATGTCAGTTTGGCTTTGGCTCTGACTAGAGAGGAGGCGCATTGGTGGAGCCTAGCAGGAGCCAAGGGAATGTCCCTCCTCGCTGCTGAAGGATCTGTCTAATGGCAGCTGTAGGGTCGTCTCTAGTAGTTGTTGTTTTAACCGGTGATCCAGTGTTCTAGTGTTGGGCCTGCGTGTGTGTGGTTGGACCTGGGGTCTATGTATGACTCTATTTATTTTTTCTTCTATTAATACAATGATACGCAGCTCTCCTGCGTGTTCGAGAAAAAAAAGTTATGTGTGGAGTATTACTGAGGGAGTCAGTGGCCACCACCCTTTTCCCTGTCATTCATAAAACAGCTGTACCTACCCTGAAGTAAGATGGTGGCAGGCATGTCAAGTTTTGCTTTTGTTTGTTACCTAGTTTCCAATTTTTAGAAAATATATCTCAATACTAGCATCATGCTAACTATCGTTGCAAAGATTATCCTGCTTCTAAGAGCATGGATCATTTTTTATCTTTAAAATTTTCTTACAATCACATTATGGGGACACACCTGGCACTGATGTTTTATGGTTTCATGCATTTCCTAACCGCATCTTTGATCTAGGCCTTATTCATTGTGATTGAGCATCCTGACCATTTCTCCTTATGCACTTCTGCATTTTCTCCAAAAGAATCAGTTGTTGAGTTATCACTCACTTGTAGTGTTTCCTCTGTTCTAATTAGGCATTGTCTACTAGACTGCAACCAGGACTGGAGCAGCAAATTGTTCTGCCACGAAATTCCTATTTACAGGTTTCCTACTAAAGAGTTTTGAGCGCTTCTTGAGTCACCTTCCTTTAGCTCACTCTGATCATTGTATTTTCAGGATTATTTTGACGACCTTGCAAAGTACATGAAAGTCGGTCCACCATTATACTTTGTTGTGAAGGACTTCAATTACAGGTATTCATGTGTAAAAATAGTGCTCCTAAAGTATCTCAAAGAAATGAGTCACATGTTACATGCAAATATAACAAATGTAATATTGACTCTTCCATCTTCCTTAGTTCTTCAAATATGGTCAACTCGCTGTCATGTGTGGTTCCTGTGACAAATGTTGCATATGATATATGCTTTCTTTCTTATGGGAAAAAATAATGTCCTGAATAACTAAACTTTCAGGTTTCGTTCATTCTTGATATGGGCATAATAACGGCAATAGCAAATCCTTTTGTTCCTGATATGCAAAAAGGTTTTAAAAGACAAACCTAGTTTCTTATGTTGCTTAACATGAGACAATTTAGTTGCTCTTTTTGGAAAACAAGTACAAATTGTTGGACTAAATAGGGACAGTGGAGATCTTTAAGGTTGTTGAAGTGTATAAGTGGATTGCCGACCTTCTCCCAATGAATTAAGCTTTTGGGTTCATATGGTTAGTGCAGTCCACTCTATCAAAGCTAGGGATGAAAACGGATCGGATACGGACGGATATCACACATATCATATTTGTTTTCATATTTCTAGTCGGATTCGGATTCGAATACGGATAATATCAATCATGTCGGATAAGATACAATTGGATGTCGACATCATAAATATATGATTTAAGTATTCGGATACGGATACGGTATCGGATGTTGAATATTCGGACTCGGATACGGACAGATCTGGACCCCTCTAAACGAATTCGGTCTCGAATACGGTCGGAAAATATCC
>Ga0182004_10001173_pt1 | contig 18628 bp, 15 predicted proteins | sample Sormic07211540_1_FD_120479 | JGI IMG/M metagenome (GOLD analysis project Ga0182004, IMG submission 120479) | Endophyte microbial communities from Sorghum bicolor roots, Mead, Nebraska, USA - 072115-40_1 MetaG | ecosystem: Host-associated > Plants > Roots > Unclassified | place: USA: Nebraska...
AAGGGACATACCCACCCACCCCTAGAGAGAGAGGGAGAGAGATTTGGGAAGGTCAACACACAATGGACTCGATGTCTATAGGTTGCACACATATAAGGTGCGTTAAGCATCAATTTATACAAAGGTTTCAACTGGTTAAGGTTATTTTTAGACATCATGCAAGTAATAATTGGCATTTCTTAGCGGAATTATACTTAGGAAAATAATTTGTAGGATTGAAACAAAACTTTAAAAGATATGAACATACTAAATATAGTATCATAAAATATAATTTGAAGGGGGGCTATCAAAGTAATTTTGGTAAGCCTTGGGTCAAGATAGTTTTACATTGTTTTGTTCAATAGCAGATGGATCACATAGAGACCGTGAGCTTGTTTTAGGCTAACTCAGTGGCAGAAGAGGTCTCTCTACATGTTTTAGTGCATTGGTGTGGACCAGACTGTTTGAGAGGTAGATGGCACTAGCTTTTTCATAGTTGGTAGTTTTGATATAGTTGATGTACAAGAAGTAATAACAAGTGATACAGGCAAGCCTTAGCCATTACATTCAAGTTGCTGTAATTCATAGAAATTCCTGACAATAATGATAAAATGCAATGGTAGTTATAAAATCATGCACCGCAAAGATGTCCATAATGTTCACGATTTTCACTAGCCTTTCACATTGGCGGTGGCGCTAAACGCCAGTGAAAATGCTTCTGGGATGTCCGCCAGTATAGAGCTTTGTTGTGCTAGTAAGAGAGAGTGTAAGGAATACAACTGATTGTCTTGGGCATATCGGCCCAATCAATATCAGAAGAGGTTAGGACGTTGCTTGGTGAAGCAAATTAAATGAGCAGTAGAGACGAAAACTTATGTCACCCTTGAGATAGTGAAGTATGGACTTTAGGATTTGTAGATCAATTGAAGTGTCCTATTAGCACTAAAGTTATGGAGACATAGACTCAAAATGTATATATGCATAATATCAAATTAAATTGTCTGGAAGTTAGATACTATAGTGCCCCTAGCTAGGCTGTGATAACGAGTAGCATTGGTAGTGGTGGTGTGCATGCTACTTGCATCAAGGTTGCTAGCTTGTTAGTTGCAATGCTCCTTGTTAAGATGTGCAATGACCTCAGCAGTGTTCTTGTCATGAAAGGGTGCCATAGGTGCGTATGGCAACGCAAAGATGATAGTGAAGGGTCCAAATGTATGACACACCAAATGTATGACACAAAGAGCTTGTAGAAAATGGAACAAAATTTAGTCTGACCTCAACAAAGATAAAAATAGGGCATAAGAAATCCATGCCATGTGAAGTAACTGAACCATGCATGCATGCTGCTGCACTGACTTGAGGCCATAAGGTATTTATCAAGGCGACAAAGAAAAGAAAACTAAGAGACCATGGCACCAACAAAACCTTAGGGTTCTTGGCAATATACAGTTTCAACTTATAGGTTCCACCACACAAAGCATAGCCAATTGTTGCAAAAGAGCTAGTGAAATTATGGTACTGATTGTAGTTCATATTATAGTGAGATGATGAAGGTTTTGTTTATCATTCCATGGCATTGAGAGAGAAAGCACAAAAACTAGTGGGCATTATAGCACCAATCTAGGGGTTTCATCATCCAATTTTGTTTTTGTAGTGAACATTTCCAATGACAATCTTGGCCCAGGGAGGAGGAGGAAAATGATCCCATGTGAAGTGGAAACATGCGATATTGAACTCGTGTTGCCTAGCATCCTACCATCAAGGATAATTGAGATGACCAGGATGTATTTTAGGCATAAGAGAAGGTAATAGCTGTCCGAAGACATGTTGATAAAGACATGGGAGAGCAACCAGGATAGCTCTGTTAGTCTGTAAGAGTGCCATATTGCATAACTTGAACTCACACAAATGACTCAAAGGTATTCACTGAAGAAGAAATAAATAATGCACTTTTCAAATGGAAACAAACAAATAAAGCTACTAGCATAGATTATATCCCCATTGAGTTCCATAAAGCATATTAGGATGTCTAGTAAAGGGGGACATGACATCATGGAGTTCTTTTATGATTTCCATAGGGCACTCTTGAAGTTGATAGACTTAATTACGGTGTTATGACATTGTTCCCTAAAGTTGCTGATGCAAATAGAACTCAACAGTTTTGCCCATGTTTTCTAAATTGCATATACAAATTGATTTCCAAAAATTTCATGTTTAGAATTGAGCATTTCATTGATACGCTCATCCATACGACACAAGATGCATTCATAAAAAACAGAAATATCGTGAGCGGAGTGGTCACCTTGCATAAGATTTTGCATGAGTATAAAAGAAATGGCACCATATTATTCTTAAGTTGGATTTTTTTTCTTTTTGAGGTGCTTATTGGAATCAGAGGTTTCTCTAATACCTGGGATAATGAATTAGTGTTGTCTTAAGTCTAAGAGAATGCTTTTATGTTGGATTTTTTGTTATTTGAAATTTATCTCTGTTTTGGTTAGCCCTAGTTCTGCCGAGTGTATAGTTAGGTGCTAATTCTTTTCCGTGAACTGCTTTCTTTTTTGCTAGTTCTTTATAATCATGATTCATTTTGTTTGAATTTTTACCAAGATCAAATTAAGCCCTATTTGGAATGCCAAAGTGGAGCACAGCTGTACATTTTTTGCGTGGACCCTAATGCATAAGAAGATCCTCACAAACAACCTTTTAAAACGCAGATGGACTGATGATAACGACCTTGATTGCAAGCTCTGTGGAAACAATTCAGGAACTCCACTACACCTGTGAAAGGACTGCACTTTCACCAGAGACTTAGGGTATCCTGAGAGGATGACTCAACTTGTCAGTCTCCTGGATTAAATAGTGATTCAGGATCACTTTACGCCTATCAGTGGACATGCAGGGAAAAATCAAAAGGCAACAGAGAAGAGAGACGTGGACGGAATTTTAATTTATTTATGGTGGAATATATGGAGGGAGGATTTTTCAACAACAAAGTCTATCCAACACAAGTGGCTTCGCTTTGCAAGGATGAGATCATGCAATACCAGTTGGCTTTCATTCCTCGGAATGAAGCCCCTCACCCTGATTAATGGCTTTTTCCTCTTAGGCTGTTTGCTGTGTCAGTTTGTTTTTGTGATCGCAGTTAGCCTCCCCAGAGTTCTGTTGGCGTCGGTGTTCTTCTTCAGTTGAGTTTTTTTCCGGTAGTTTAATTGTTGTTCCCCTGGATGGGTGAGGCCGACGTTTTAACTGTAAATTTCCTTGTACAATTTTTTTTCCTTTTGCATGGTCTAATGGAAATAGTGGCATAGCTTTTGCTGTCCTTTCTAAAAAAATCCCCATTGGTAATGGAAATTGGGGTTACCCCAGGTCAACATAAGAGGTAAAGAGAAACAAGAGATAGGGTGGACAAGTGATTGTCGTCATGGCCATCGGCCAAATCTGTGTCGGCAAAGCTGGTTACGATATTGCTTGTGAAGCAAAGCGTATCAGCAATAGAGACCAAAAACTAATGTTACCCTTGAGGTAATGAAGTATGGACTTTAGGATGTGTAGAATTGAAGTGTGTTATTAGCATTACTATAGTTATGAATGTATACGCTAAAAATTACGTATGTGTAATATCAAACTGTGTGGATGTTAGATAATGCAGAGCCCCTAGCTAGGCTGTGATAAAGAGTGGCATTTACACTAGAAGTTGTGCAAGATATCACCAGCAGATAAAACACCTGCCCGGTCACACTTCATCACCGCCGGATGAAAGTTCACAACAGAGGTGTGATGAGCTTCGTCAGCACCAGATCATATGCCTGACCGATGGTGATGTACACTTCATCACCACCAAATGACACACCAAATAACCAGTTGTGATATGACAGAGAACTCTTCTGAATGCAACAAAATAAAGATAGGCCATCGGAGACCCATGGAATGTGAAGTGAGTAAACCATGCACTCTGCGCTGACATAGGGCCAGAAAGGTATTTATTGAGGTGTCAGAAAAAACAGAAAGACTTTGTGGCACCTACAATCCTAAGGGTTGTTGCGAAAAGCCAATGAAATTATGGAACCAAGGTTAGTTGGTATTACGGCGAGGATGAAGGTTTTTCATCATAATCGATCCATGGAGTTGAGAGAAAGCACATAAAACTAGTGGGCATTATATATTACCAATCAAGGGTATCAACATCCTTGTGCCTTTGTAGTGAACAACCCACTTTCCAATGACAATGATGGCCCTGTGAGGAAGAGGAATATGATCCCATGGATATGCAGTGCGAACATAACTCCATTTTTTTGACTGAACAACATAACTCCTAGTGACAAACTAAGGATAATTGAGATAACCAAGTTATATTTTTGGTAAAGGATGTTGGAACTTGATCACATCGACGGATGCAGGAACGCGATGACGCCGAGACGATGGTGACCGCGGCGAGAGCTAGGGTTCGGTATGAATGGAAACACGGAAGAAAACTGGAATTATTACTGCCAACGTGACAGCCCGATCATGTATCTATTCTTGTATATATAGAACTTCTGGGAACACAGTCCCGACTCCACACGCCACGTCGTGACAGGTACGAAGCACCGTTTCACCGCGATGCTTGTCCCGTGCGCCTGCCGCGCCATGGCGTGCCCAAGACAGACTCCAGACCGTGTCGTAGTCAGGCACGATTCTAACCACGGCTGATCCTAACCGACTCAATCTTCTAACATCTAACTGAATGAAAGATTACATGATTGCATTAGCTTATCTAACAAATCACCACCTAAGCCTGATGCACATCTACGACCCCTAAAGCACTCCTCATCTCTATGAACTTAACTCTTCCCAGCGCTTTTGTGAAGATATCAGCCAGCTGATCTGCTGTCCCTATGTGATCTACCTCCACCTTACCATCCTCTATGCATTCTCGAAGAAAATGACACTTTGTATCGATATGTTTGCTTCTCTTATGATGCACTGGATTCTTGCTAAGAGCAATTGCAGACATATTGTCCATGAGTAGCTTCACTGTCGCCTCTTTTGTTCCCATCATGTCAGATATAAGTCTGCTTAGCCAGATTCCTTGGCATGTTGCTGCTGCTGCCGTGACATATTCTGCTTCACAAGACGAGAGTGCAACGATTTTATGCTTCTGCGATGACCAGGTCACCAAACTCCTGCCAAGAAAGTAGACAGCACCAGATGTACTTCTCATGTCCTCAACATCACCAGCATAATCGCTATCACTATAACCCAATAGCATGGGTGATAGCTCCCCTCCTCTTGCATAAACACAGCCATAACCTGCTGTTCCTTTCAAGTACCGCAAAATATGTTTAACAGCAACCCTGTGCTCTTTCCCTGGCGCTTCCATGTATCGGCTCACCACACCAACAGCATAGGCTAAGTCTGGTCTTGGGTTCACAATGTATTTGAGGCTACCAATCAGACTCCTATATCCTGTTGCGTCAACAACATCTTCCCCTTTCAACTTGTTGAGTTTGAGCCTGCACTCCATTGGAGTATCACACGAATTACAGTTCTTCATGTTAGCAGTCTCCAAGATCTTGTGAGCATATGCACTCTGGCTCAAAGTGATTGTACCACCCCCTTGTTTTACTTCTATCCCCAGATAGTAGCTGAGGAGTCCCAGATCACTCATGTTGAATCTTCTTTTCATCTCTGCCTTGAATTTGAATATATCTTCAACTGAAGGTCCAGAAATTATTATATCATCAACATAAACTCCAACAATGAGAAAGATTTACTGCTGTTTCTTTTGTATACGGCATGTTCCAACTTGCTCCTTACAAATCCTAGAGCAATCAATTCTTTGTCAAGCTTGGCATTCCATGCCCGACGTGCCTCTGAGACCATACAGGACCTTCTTCAACTTTAACACCTTATCTGAATCACCAATGATGAAACCTGGAGGTTGCTGCACAAACACCATTTCTGTCAGGTCGCCATTGAGAAACGCAGACTTAACATCCATATGGTGAACTTCCCAACTGCCATGTGCTGCAAGTGCAAGCAAGACTCTTACAGTCTCAATTCTGGCAATAGGGGCAAAGACTTCATCAAAATCAATTCCCTGACGCTGAGCATAGCCTTTAGCTACTAGGCGTGCCTTGTGCTTGACAATATTGCCTTCAGGGTCCTTATTGACCTTAAATACACATTTAAGACCGATTGCTTTCTGCTTGGGTGGAAGATCCCAGGAAACCCATGTCTGATTCTCATGAATAGCTTTCATCTCCTTCTCCATAGCCTTTCTCCAGCTTTGTTCTGACAACACTTCCTCGATTGACATTGGCTCTTGAGCAGCGACTAAGCAAACGCCACTGTATTGCAAGTCTTGCATAGCTTCTGTTGTCTCGAGCAAATCTGGAATTGTTCTGTATCTGAGTGGAGCATCTTCTGAGAAATCACTATCGTGCGTGGGTGGTGTGGCCCACTGAATCTGCTGATGTGGAGATGTGTGTGGAGACTCTGCACCACCCGTGGTTGGAATTGAGGCTGCAGGTGAAGCTGGTTCCCATTCAGAAACAGGACCATCATCTGCATCGGCTCCTGTTGTCGGACTGTGAACAGTGTCTTCAAAGCACTGCACCTGAAAGGTTTCAGGCAAAACTGCAACACCTCCTGCGGGCGAACCTGCTGCTGTTCCCTCCCAATTCCACGCCACCTTTTCGTCAAAAATCACATCACGGCTGATCATAAGTTTATCCTGTACGGGATCATAGATTTGAGTTCCTGGCTCATAGCCAAGGAGCACACCTGGAGTCGATCGATTAGACAACTTACTGATCCCCGGACCAACGCGTTTGACATATGCCTTGCACCCAAAAGTTCTAAGGTGCTTGACACCTGGCTTTCTTCCAAACCATGCTTCATACGAAGTTTGATCTTTTAGACTCTTGGTTGGTGCACGATTAAGCAAATATACTGCTGTTTTAACTGCTTCTCCCTAGAACTGAGCAGGAACTCTCATACTCTTGAGTAAGCATCTGGCCATCTCCACCACCGTCTGATTTTGCCTCTCAATGACACCATTCTGCTGCGGGAAGTACGCTGTTGTGGTATTATGTTTAATGCCATTTACTTGGCAAAAATCCACAAATGTGCTTGAGTTGAACTCGCCACCACGATCTGATCTGAAAGCCTTCATTCAGGTTCAGCTCAAGCTCAGCTGCAACCTTATATCTTTTGAAATGTTTGAGGGCTTCATCTTTCGTGGCCATCAGTTCAAGCCACATGTACCGACTGTGGTCGTCAACAATGAGCAAAAAGTATTGTTTCCCACCTGGAGTAGGCGGTGTAACCTATCCACAGAGGTCTATGTGCACCATCTCCAACCACTGTGATGCGCGATTTGCTGTCGCTCTTGGAAATGGTGCCCGATGTTGCTTTCCAAGAGCACACCCATCACACACCTGTTCGACAGGTTTCACCACCGGCATCCCCTCCACAAGTCCCCTTGCTCCAAGTTCTCAAAGAGCCCTGAAGTTTAGATGCCCATACCGAGCATGCCACAGCCATGAGATGTCATCCATCTTTGACAACAGACATATGGGTGATGTAATCTTCACTTTCATTTTGTATAACCGGTTCTTGCGTTCTGCTCGAATGAGCACACCCCGGTTCTTATAGCCTATCTGCTTGCGCTCTAACACAGTCATCACGCCATTGTCAATCTCTACCCGACATCCTCCCTCTTCTAGCTGTCCAAGGCTCACAATATTGCATTTCAGGGATGGAATGTAGTAAACTTCGGAGAGTACCCTGTGCTCTTGGTTCTTGCCTGCGATCGTCACTGCACCGATCCCACAAATCTCAACCTTGGACCCATCTCCGAATCTCACAGCACCTCGCATAGACTCATCAAGATTTGACAACGAGGTTCTGCAACCGGTCATATGGTTTGTTGCACCTGTATCTAGAACCCACGAGCCTTCTTCATATTTAGATGGAGTGGCCCATTCTTGATTCAAAAACCCCTGTGGCGCTATGGCAACATCTGTGGTTCTGACCACATTGCAGACTTGTGCTACCAGAAGAGCTGGGGGTGCATCGATATCGGCATTAGCATGATGTGCTATTTCTGTGTGCTCCCTGGGGAACTTCTTGCATTCTCTGGCCCAATGACCGAAGACTTTGCACTTGTCGCATTGACCATTGCGGCGTGGTGCACCCGTATTGTTAGTTTCTTTGCCAGCTGGCTCACGTGCATCACGGTTACCAGCACCGCCACCACGTGCTCTCTGCTTATTTTTCTTTTGATAGTGGGAATTACCACCACCACCTTTGCCACCAGACGATGACGCATCTACCATCATCCTTGGTTTATGCTTGGTTGCCCAATCTTCCTCAGTCATCATGAGTTGTCCTGCCTTATCGTCACCTCTTCCACCATAGGCTCAAACCGAGCTTCAGCGGCCCGGAGACGACCAACTAGCTCCTCCATGATCAGGGTTTGAGATCGCAGAAGATCTCAATGGTTACTGCCACTTGATTATATCACGGTGGCACTACCCTGAGGTATTTCTTCACAACACGTGCATCATCAACACTATTCTCCCCAAGCCCCTTTAGATCAGTAGCGAGTTTTCCCGATCCTAACTGCAAAATCTTTGATCGTTTCGCCATTTTTGAATGTGATCGACTCGAATTCAGCCAACAATCTCTGTGCATTCACCTCCTTCACCCTCTCAGCACCTAGATGCATCGATTTGATCGCCTCCTAGGCTTCCTTGGCTAACTTCTTATTCAGCAACATTGAGTGCATATCTGCTAGCACACCACGGATCATGGCACCCAAGGCGAGCCGATCTCATCGTCGCTCAACCTTGTTAGATTCAACTCCATCCCAGAGGTACATCGCTTCGAGATTGCACTGCACATGAACTGACCAATCTTGGCAATTGGAACGAGTTAGCATCGGCCACACGAGATTACCTGCGGCCTGATTCCACGCATGTTCCATCAGCTCCTTGTCTTTGTCACTGATCAACATGGTGACGATGGATCTTCACTTCCTTTTTCTCCGAATCTGACGATGTGTATCATCCTGATATACCTCCTTGCTCCCTACTACACCGTGGACGTCCCCTTCGATGATCTTGAGGCTTTGATACCAGTTGTTGGAACTAGATCACATCGACGGATGTAGGAACGCGATGACGCCGAGACGATGGTGACCGCGGCGAGAGCTAGGGTTCAATATGAATGAAAACACGGAAGAAAACTAGAATTATTACTGCCAACGTGACAGGCCGATCATGTATCTATTCTTGTATATATAGAACATCTGGGAACGCAGTCCCGACTCCACACGCCATGTCGTGATAGGTACGAAGCACCGTTTCACCGCGATGCTTGTCCCGTGCGCCTGCCGCGCCATGGCGTGCCCAAGACAGACTCCAGACTGTGTCATAGTCAGGCACGACTCTAACCACGGCTGATCCTAACTGACTCAACCTTCTAACATCTAACTGAATGAAAGATTACATGATTGCATTAGCTTATCTAACAAAGGAGAGGGCCTCAGCTGGCACAAAACATGATGACAAAGACCTGGGACTGGGACATAGTCACCGGTGTTCCCGGAACGATGGATCGAGGAACGACGAACCGGGAACGGGAACGACGTTTTAGATGTAGTTTTTACAGTGTGGGAGCGATTTCGTTCCCGCGTTCCCGTCCCGAACGCTCGTTCCCGGAACGTGGAACGCTGCATCGTTCCCGTTCCGCGGTGACTAAGGACTGGGAGAGACATGTTGCAGAACTAGCTAGTGACCAGATATAGTTCTGGAAGGGGTGTCATCCAACTCAGACTCTAGGGCAAGCAGGAGGCACCTCGGCCCTGGGGTGTCTGCAGTCTGCACTGCTGCAGTGGCTCTTAGCTAGCCTCTTACCATTGAAGAGAAAGTTGCATCAACATGGATGTGAGTCCTCGATGGGGTGATCGCCAACGCAAGGTCAGCCAGCAGCCCAGCAACAAGGCCTTGTGTTGCCGTGAGCTCGTTGCCCTAGGAAGTTTGGGAGTTGGGACACCAGGATCTCTCACGGATGGACATGGATGGCCGAGCGGTGTCTGCTTGCAGGTCTGCCGCAGCAAGCGTCGTTTTGAGCTCGATCGAGCGCATCCAGGTTGGTTCCGATCGAACTGTGGGCGTGTGGCTGATCTGTACGTATGGCACATCAGGAGAGGGAAACAGCTACAGCTTGGTTGGTTCGGCCGGCACAGATCGATCCCGCTCTGTCTGATGCGCGTGCTTCATGCCGGAGCAGCGAGAACTGCGGCTGTGATGCTCTTCTTGTTGCCCGCGCACGCAGCAGCGCAAGATCGGTACCGCGGCGGTGTTGTGAAAGCTAGCCCGGCTATGGCGGCGTCTCAAAAGGTTCCGCCGCCGCCTGGCAGGATGGCCCCCACATCCCTTCACCCTCACAGAAGAAAGAAGATAAACTTTACCTGCTGCTGCTCCTGCTGCGGTTCCTCCTCCATGGCGCCCTGGCTGGTGATGGCGACCGGAGGACGTCTCGGGCGAGATCTGGATCCGGAGAGCGGCCAGGGGTAGACGAGGGCGACGGTGGCGAGCGAGATTTGGCCGCTGCTGCTCACGCCGTTGGCGTGCAGTGCCACTGTTATACCACGCTGTCAGTTTCAAAAATCGTAAAGCTGGACTTATCATAAATATAGTGATGAACTAGCTGGCTTTTATTATTAGCTGTATATTTTGTGAGTATGCATCACCAGAAGGCTCATGGTTTATAAGTACTGCATTTAATTAGTTAGCTTATTCAGCAAAGATATATATGGAGATTTTCTTCACCGCAATGAACTGGATGATCTAGCTAGCTTCGTTCATATCAGTCCTGAAATGGAAGCTTGTATATGTATATATGTCCTTTATTTAAGGAGTATATATATAAGTGGACCGTGTGATGATCTAGCAGTGTGTCACGTTGACGTGCATGACTACTCATCAGCTTGATATTTGAAAGAGTTGTAGATCTTGATCATTTGATGAGGTGCATACTACTACTCTATTCCTCTATTCCTTCATCGAGTCATTGACTGAGCAAATTAAAATGTGGAAGCCACTCATCAACTTTTGCTTTGATCTGTTCAGCATGGATGAATAAGAATCGAAGGAACCTGACCTATGCAATATACGTGCACTGGCTAGGCACAACAATAATAATATTTCTCTATTCTGGCAAAGGTTGTACATTTCCTTTAGGTTGTTATATGAAACAGAATACAATAAAGAGATGACGACGCAGTGGTCAAAAGCTAGTTTTTACACATCGTTTATTTTTATTTGATAATTACGTAATACAACACAATATGCACCCACACTCACCCCTACAAACACACATATACAAATCTTATCTCTATATGAGCACCACCGAAGGACTAAGCTGGCAGATCTCAAAATTCACAAAGGCACCACAGGCACCTCGATGTCAACAGAGATGTCGCATACCACTAAAAGCATAGCACTATTAAGTCCTAGAATAAAACCATAAAAATATAAGCATCCGTGTCAAATCGATGACATAAACCCGGGCCGGGTCAGCAAGTTCCACCCCAATAAGGAACCGAGGATCAGTTACAAATGCTAATTTTTAATTTGAAAAGGCACTATTTTCCTATATAGATATTAAATCTCTATCTCTATCTCTATCCTTTGTCTCTATCTACCTTTCTTTTTCTAAAATATATTAAACAGTGAAGAGTTTCTTTGAATATGCTTTTTCTATTCCTAAATGACCTGTGGACCTTCGTGAATCCTCTTGTTCTCTGAACCATCCTCAAGTCTCTTCATTGGTTTTTTCCGGTTTCCTATCTTTTTTTTGTCATCGTTAGGTTTCTTCATTTATTTTTATCTGATTTATTTCACTAAGTTACTGTATAAGCGGTTCGCAACCTCTTTCTACAGGTGGTTTGGCGAACCGCCTGCGCTGGTGGCTTGTGAAAATAATTTTTTCACAGGCCAGTAACTGTTTCTACAGGCGGTTCAGTTATGTTAATCGTGTAGAAATGTATTTAGAAAAACAATTAGGAAAAATACGAAATCGGCTTTTAAAAATAGGAAAAAAATATTTTAAGGGAAGGCTCATTGACTAAGTCACAAGTCACGCATTTTTTCGCGTAAAATCGCGTGCTACGTAGCCGGTGAGATTCGAACCTAAGACCTCACCCTCGCGCTTAACCTCCTCTACCACTCCACCTATCACACAATTATGTCTACATTAGAGTTTACTTCTCCACATATTATCCTAAATCGAGCATACATTGGTTATTTGAGGCCCTAAACGGATTCAAATGGAAAAGTTGTCAACTACAAGATTTCATAGCTTTTTAAGATCTACAACTTTTATATTGGTAGTTTCTCCATCCGAGGTCATTTACAAAATTTGAATTTTAAATTTGAGAAATTCAAACGTTGTTTTCGATGACAAGATGATCTCAAATGAAAAAATTATCAACTACAAAATTTCATAACTTTTCGAGATCTATAACTTTCATTTTGATAGTTTTTTCAAACGAGGTCATTTGAAAAGCTCAAAAAAAATCAATTTCAAATTATTTTTATAGGCGGTTTCTTAAGAAACCGTCCGTAGAAATATAATTTTTAGTGGAAATCGCCTATAGAAATACATGATTTCTATAGACGGTTTTCTTAGAAAAAGCGCATGTGAAAATCCGTTTTCACTGGTGGTTTTTGAGTTGGGCCCGCCGATTTCTTTTTACAGACGTTTTTAATTGAAGCCGCCTATAAAAATAAAATTCCGCCGCCAGCATAGAGCGGTTCTGTACTAGTGTTTTTACTTGCCGCCATCAAGTTTATTCATTCATTTTTCCATACATGTACAATCCAAATATGATATATTCAATAATTTAGTCTAAAGAGAAAATTAAGAAAAGAGGGGGAAGGGAAATATAAAATCATAGTCATTGTAGGTCTAGTTGTAGGCATATGTCCCACCATGTATTCTTGAAGAACTAGGTGTAGTTGTAGGCATGTGTCCCACCATGTATTCTTGTGAGTATATGGATGGGTGGCTTGTGTTTAGCTTCCCATACATAGGTCAACATTCCTGTAAGTACTACAATGGCCCAAATGCTTGGCATGTGCAACAATGCCGTGGCCTCAACTATGGTGGAGCTCCTAGGGTCGGGGATAGCGGATGAGGACCAAGATAGGAACAGAGATTACGGTGGTTGTAATCCTTGGATTGGTGCAAGAGAGATGAAATGTTACCAGTCGGAAGACAGAACGGAGGGTGGGCAATGGAAATTTTCATTATATCAGTTCAAAAGTTCACCCAACAGTGATGCTCTGCTATCACTACCAGTTCAATGATTAACCTGGCAGTGATCATGTGCTACCACTACTGGCTTATTGTCTAAACTAGAAGTGATGCTCAGCTATCAGTGCCGGTTTAAAGATTCACCCAGCAGTGATAGTTAGTGATTTTTCCCTATGTGTACAATGTTGACTGATTCACCCCAAACCCCCACGTCCCTATCAAGAGCATCCGACACCCATGTAATCGTCGGTTTTGGCCAACATAGAGACCCTGTTGGAGATCCTTGTTGTAGATGGCATCCCAATCCATGTCATCTATCTCACTGGTAAGCTCCTAAGACCGAAGCCCTCTAATCGATTGCAACAAGTGTGGGTGCCATAAGGTGTTAGTGTTAAAGGTGAAGAAGAAGAATGGTCCCAACTATGGATGCAACTTCTAGAAATGTCTAGATCATAAGGTTAGGTTTTCATCGTTTTTGACTGAGTTCTACCCATTTCTTGTGATTTTCATTAGAACTTCATGTTTTGTTGTTCTCTTTCATTGGGATGGTAGTGGATCCCCTTTCTGGTATTAGGAGGAAGAATATATTGATCTCCTAGAAATGTTGCCCAAAGAGGTTGAGAGTACACCTATGCATGGAGAGGTGAATCAAAAGAATGTCGTAGATGAAGCTCTCACAAAGAGTTTGTATCTTTTAGCTAAAACTAGAGGAGGAATCCATGTTCTATTGAAGTCTATTGTAATTCTAGTTTGTTTAGTGCTAATTGGGATTGTCAATAGTGTAGCTTTCGCCTAAATGTTTTGTTTCATATTCTGTTTACTGCTATTAATGAGATTGTCCATTGTTGACACCTAAGTGGTAAACGGATAAACTGCAAGCGTACGATAGATAATGTAGCCTTCACAGAGAGTATTCCAAGTATTGTATTTCCACGAGAAATGTGAAGTGAACTAACTAAGGATCAAGACCGTCCTACGATGATACAAAAGAGCATATGGAACTTTGGGTAGAGTGGATATCTAGATAGCAACGATATCTGGTAAAGATAGTAGTTATAAAGGGAACTTCACCCACCTTCTTATAGGAGGCGATAGGTGAGACAATAGGGAATGAAACCCTATCCGAAGTGGCTACCTTGTTATTGGGGCCCTACCTTTTAAGAACTTGCATACAACATGTGGTGGACCACAAAGGCTAGATAGGGTTGTCACCACCTATTAGCTACCACTAACAATCCGTGCAACAAGTGGTCTACACAAGCAAGATATAGCCTAGGCACCATGTCTACACTACACTTACTACTCTTACCTTGTGCAACTAAGTTCCCTTAGAAAGGCTAGAGAATTGTACTAAAGTAAAGCGGTATACATGTAAGAAGGCCTATATAACTACTAGTCACTGTTTGCCTAAATGGCCCTTTAGACCATTCGAATGCCATGTAAATGCTACATAGTGGTACACCGATCCCATTTAATCATCTGTTTAGTCCGTTTAATTGACCATTTAGCTTGTTTAATGGACTGTTTAGCCTGAATAATGGCTAAACATCAGGTGACCGACTGTTTACCATTTAGCATTTAGGAAAACATTACTACTAGTAGATATAGAATACCAAATACTATAAAGATCTCAGATGAGTCACTTACAAGAAGAGTGCATTTGTTGAGGTATAGCTTGAAGAAGACACCAAACAGGCCTAGCTCTTCTCCTCACTCCCCTCACTCTCTCCCTAGTCTCATAGCACTACAGCAAAGCTTCATTAAAAGCTACTAGAGACTAGTTTACACTAATGTGTCATGAATGAGAGTGAATGTCTAGGGGTATTTATAGGTGGAGGTGGAGCCTAGAGCCACATCAGCGATCTATGTGACCTCCATCAAGCACCATTAGATCAAACCACCATTAAATCAAAGGCTAGGATCATGGGACTGCATGGAGGCATGCACTAAGTTGGTGTGTGCAAGATAGATGTTGGGAACCACAATAGGGTGGTAGGCTAACCTCCCTATGATAGGTAGGCCATGTGACTAGTTTCTAAAAGGTGTCCCCAAGTGTCATAGTGCAGGTTTGATACTTTAGTCATGCTAGATGCATGCTTCGTTGTGGGCCCATGAATCCTAGCTAATAAGAGAAAAGAACCTTGGGATCCAAGATTGCAGATTGACTCTAGAGGTGTTTGGAGGATCATGGGAGGCTTGAGAGGGGGTAGTGGACCATATGTAGGTCGAGCGACCTGCATTTGGAGTCTACAGCCACCCAAAGTCCATGTGTTATGTACCTACAAGCAAATAATGGCATGTACATGTGTAATCAAGTTGTATGTGTACCTAAGTCACTATGATTTTGCTTGTTAGCTCCCAGAAATAGTGTTTTGTTGATGGTTTTGATGGTGTAAAATCATGGTGAAATTACCATCAACATCCATATTGTATGTCCAATATAGATAGTGTATAATCTAGTTTTAAGACACATTCCAAATAAATAGACAGTGTGTGATGTACATAAGACATTTCAAATATAGGCAACAACATATCTACTTTTAAATAGCAGTGAAATATCACTCTCGGTTCTATTGTTCAATCGACAATTATGCTTAATATCAATGTTGGTTCTTCTATTCAACTGGTATTGATGTTATGCTATCATCGCCGATTCAAAGATTCACATAGTAGTGATAGGTAGTCCATGGATTTATTTTTGCCTATCGGTGTGCTTGGTTCGTTTCTTAGACAAGTCTAGTGAGCAAAACTAACATAGGCTAGCTCTAGCTAGCTTTAGGCAACGCAAGCAGCACATGTTTAGTTGCTTGTACTTGCTAAACTGGGGTAGGAATTGGTGTGTTTGGTTGCTTTGTTTAGTTTACATATAGAATTGTCTCTTCCTTCAACTAGTAAGTTTACCCCTGTGAGGACATTAGTCAAACAGGTGGTAGGCATGCGAGCATGGCAGCACATTGGCTAGAGAACCTCCTCCATCCCACCTTGGTCTGCGCTGACGCATGAAATGATGATGCCTCTCCCTTTCTCTACCCACTGACCTGGCACCATCCCTCCACAGGAGAACAAACATGTGAGCACCATGGCCGTGAGTAGGGAGAAGGAGCCCTTGCTCTACCCACTGAGCCGGCACCATCCCTCCATAGGAGAACAAACATCTGAGCACCATGGTCGTGACTAGGGAGAAGAGAGAGACGTGGTGGTAAGCCAAGCATGGAGGAGGCTATCACCATTTTGCACCGTTGGCCATAGCCACACAGGCTCACCCTATCGTTATCGTTGTAGAGGCACAGAAGAACGTGTCCGCCTGCCTGCACCATGGTCACATGAGGAGCCACCTGTACAAGCATGCACATCCACGCCGCCAATATCTGAAGACAGGCAAGATTGGGAGGAGCTCGGCATGGCGTGGTGCTCAACGGTCAAGCCAAGGGAAGAAGAATACAGGGAGCTTGAGCCGCACTGTAGCGACCTGCAGCGTTCCGCGTGAGATCTAGTCGAGGTAAGAAGAAGACAACGGTGTGGCGATGATCGGTGGTAGCAGAGCAACAACACGATGGTCAGCAGTCGGAGCGGCCTGAGCATGGAGAAGATGGAGGAGCCACCGGCATGTCCACACGAGAGCGGACGTGGAGCGGCGGCGTGAGAGCGAGGACGATCGGCGTCCATGTGAGAGGTGATGCGAGTGGAGGTGAGGGGAGCACTAACTAACCCTAAACCCAAGTTGGCTCTATGGAGCCTGGCTAGGCAGTAACCTAGGGAACCAAACACATCCTATGTGTATGATGTTGGCCACTTAATAAAATCATTTGAATGTTTTATGACAATCATATACACTAGACATTAGAGTAAAATTATATATATGATAACATAGACATCAGAATTAAATTATAAATATGATAACAAAGGCTTTAGAATAAAATTATATACACGGTAACAAAGATCTTAAAATAAAATTATATGCATGATAACAAAGACTTTTTTTGGAAAATGTACAATACTTTGACCAGGCAAATCTTAGCATAGAAGTCTACAAACACATTATAATATTTCCACCTCAGAAATAATCTTCTTGCAATAGAGTGGAGTCTCAACGGTGCAAGAACATGACGGAGGAGATGGAGTTAGCTGCCATGAAGCCTATGCCTCAGTCGGGTCACGGATGAGCCAATTCCTTCTGTGCCACTAGAAATTTTGTGACTTCTCTGTGTGCCATTGAAATCGCTGAATTTCCTTATCAGCCATTGCAAACAAAAAAAATATCCCATGTATGCCACTTTTGACGTGTTTCGCTAGTCTTTTGGCGGACAAAGGCATTGAACAAGCATTTATAATGAAAATCTTAACGATGAACCAAAATCTATCATAGAAGATCGATTTCTATGACGACTGTTTTTTGTCATCATGGATAGGGATGAAAACGGATCGGATACGGCACGGATATCACCGATATCATATTTGTTTTCATATTTCTGGTCGGATTCGGATTCGAATACGGATAATATCAATCATGTCGGATAAGATAAGATTAGATGTCGACATCATAAATATACGATTTAAGTATTGGGATACGGATACGGTATCGGATGTTGAATATTCAGTCTCAGATACGGACAGATTTAAACCACTCTAAACAAATTCGGTCTCGAATACGGTCGGAAAATATCCGTACCGTTTTCATCCCTAATCATGGATACTTGGTGACGATCCTCTGCCATTGTCGATTAATGATGAAATTAGATATCTCCACAAAATTTCACCACTGAATGACACAAGGTTTCATTGATCACACATGCAATTCTTCCTACTTATCAGTGACGATCTGCTTTAGAACTGTAGTGAACAACAATTCTTCAATAAAACCAATTTTCAACAACAAAGTCCTAGACTCTATTGAGAACTACACCTTTAGTATATATCATGTCCACATCAGATGTTGTTTATAAATTTCAAAATCCAGAATTAAAAACAATATTTTGGAACTCTAAATAGTGTTTAATAATTTTCACGGTTATTGAGACTATCTGAATAGGCCGATCTCTGGCATGCTAGCTCTTTTCTTGCTTTTTTAGTTAGTAACAATTTCTTCCTACCTGTAGTGGTTGTTACCTCTACCTGTACTGGTACTTGTCCACACAGTACCTGTAGTAGTTGCCGCCGCTCCCCCCCCCCCCCCCCCCCCCCCCCCCCTTTTTTTTTTTCTTTCTCTCCTTTTTTTTTTTTTTTTTTTTATAATAAAAAAAAAAAAAAAAAAAAAATTAAATTATAGATTATTTATATAAAAAAAAATAACCACAACAAAAAAATAAACAATGTCACCCTCATATAAATATACTTTTTC
>Ga0182004_10001174_pt1 | contig 18623 bp, 10 predicted proteins | sample Sormic07211540_1_FD_120479 | JGI IMG/M metagenome (GOLD analysis project Ga0182004, IMG submission 120479) | Endophyte microbial communities from Sorghum bicolor roots, Mead, Nebraska, USA - 072115-40_1 MetaG | ecosystem: Host-associated > Plants > Roots > Unclassified | place: USA: Nebraska...
AAGAGAATCTGCCAACAGCAGCCATGCAATAGACAGGTCCTTATATAATACAGTACAATAAATTTTGCACCTACAAATGTGAATAAGGCATTAGGCAGGGATCATCATGTCATTCTTTTTTCACCTTGCATTTGCAGTTGCACCTGCACCCATGAACTAGAAACACCTAGATTGGATTGATTCTTGTCTGGTATTTCCTGTGTGAAATTGTGATGCTTGTGTTTGTTTGCTTGCGCCCGATCGAGACGATGGTGCGTGCCATCTTTGTGCCTGCGTGGGCAGGCTCTCCTGCCTCTCTTTGTTTTGTTGGAGCTACTATTGGCCGACATCTCGGTGTGCTGGCTGCTGAGGCCTGTTGAAACGGTGACGACGGCACATCAAGTTGCTTGTTGTGGCACGAGATTTTTCCTCTCCTGTTAACTGTTTAATTTCCTCTCCTGTTATTAGCTGATTTGACTGCCTGCTACTGCTACGGCTGATGGATTGAGGGTGATTTGGTAACCACCCTGATCCCATGCGCATCAAATCAGATTAGGGACTTGGTTTGGTGCAACTGTCACCCATACACGGTGATCTGGACCCTCGTCTACACACGTGTACTGGAGCAGTTGACATTTCCGTCAGGCGAATTAACACAGTTGAGGGGTTTTCGCTCTCTTTTCTTGGGGGGTTTTGTCAGGTCATGGACTGTAGCTTTCATGCTTTGCCATTGCGCCACATGGGGGGACTTGATTGCCCAAATATTCCACTGTCTGCTTGAATATGAATTGACTCGATGGAGATGTCACATTTGCGTTCGTGGCGGGAAACTTACCCCGCGATTAAAAAGAAAGAAACAGATCAGAATGCGTGAGGATCAAAATACACTACTATAGTGAAAGAAGCAAATGATTGGATGCCAACATTCAGCAATTTTATTTGCCTCGCAGAGATATTTCATTTCATGGTTGTAAGTGGAAAAACGTTGCCGTGAAACTAGTGGTCCCTTCTTGTATATATATAACATATAATAACTAGTAAATATGTCCGTTGCAATGGGAAAAAACATATAAAAAATAATGACATAATGTTACATATCTATTTATATTTATCTTTTTATAAAATTTAAAGTCTATAATTTATTTTATTGATAACCATGACAACTATGGTATTAGATAGTTATATTTACAATAACATATAGTTCAGAGATATATTTATTTAATAAAAAAAATAGAAATTAGTCAAATCTTATCTTACTCTAGTATTACCTTTTAATATACCTTAGTATTATATTAAAACATGAGAAGTTTGTTGCTAGCTTTATTTTTTTTATTTAGATTAGGATTCCTATAAAATATGATATATCAGTTGAATATATGTAGATTATAAACACATGGGCTTATGAAGTGTTCATATGACATAACAACACATCGTGCAAAGGTAGTGGAAGCATCCTGAAGCATAAATTTAGGTAAATTAGTAAATCAGTGAGATATGCATGAATGGTGCTAAAACTTTTATCACAAATCAAGCATCACATTAAATAGGCTACCATAAAATTTTCATAATAATTGGAGCAAGATAACTACAATTTCAATTTCAAACTAAAAAGCATAGTCAAGTATCTCCATCAAAAAATATACTAAAATTTGTGATATTTTTAGTTTACTGCATGGATCTACATATATGGAGCTGAACAAAATTTATTTTGTAATTTTTAGATTTTTCTATGAATTACTACGCATTTTTCAATTTTCAACCGATCAATTTTACACTAAAAAGCATAGGCAAGCATCTCCAGCAAAAAAATGTACTAAGTTTTGTGATATTTTTTATTTACTGCGTGGATCTACGTATGTGGAGCTGAACAAAATTTGTTTTGTAATTTTTAGATTTTTTTTATGAATTACTAAGCATTTATCAATTTGCAGCTAATTAAAAAAATAAAAGAAAAGTAAATTAATAGGACAAATATTTTGCACCTAGGCTCTTGTACTTTTTTTATTCTCAATATGCTTTGATGTGTATAAGAGATTTTGTATTGAGAACCTTATAAAAGCTTCTATTTTGTTTTTCCTCTTCGACCAGTTTCGGACGTACTCGTTACTCAGATGGAGGCGAGCGGATACTAAGGCGGATAGAAAGTTTAGGCAGACTAAAATTTTCATAATGTATTATTAGGGATAGGTAACAAACGGCAAAAGTTAATGCTGAAATTTGGGCAAATTTAGTTCTGAAAAGATTTCGAAATTCGGTACTATAGTATTTTTATTTTTATTTGACAAATATTATCCAATTATGGACTAACTAGGTTCAAAAGATTCATCTCGTGATTTATATTGTGCAATTAGTTTTTGTTTTTGTCTATGTCTAATGTTTTATGTATACAAGGCCGTTCGGTTTGAAATTTCGGATGGTAGTACTAATTTGTTACGGGTGTGTAGCGTGTACTAGCTAGTGGCGCTATCTTTGACCGGACGATCGTGTTTAACTTCAATCAACAGAACATAAAATATCCTCTCACCGATGTATGTCGTACTACTCCCCGCAAGATTCAGTAGATCATCACTATCATGAATTGACCGACAACAACGTTTCCAGATATTTGATATTAGTACAGATTCTAGAAAAGAAGCTTATTTCCTTTCTCATCACCCAAAAATTAAAAAAAAACGAAAAGAAAAGAAAACTGATGTAGCCCGGCCAGAAACTTCTCTGCGTTATTATCTGGAGGTTGTAGGAGGAAAACGAGATTCCCGGAAAAGAGGAATGAACAGAAGAAGATGTGAAATTCTTTTCTCCGATCGCAAGACGTCGCTATCCAAGCCCGGCCTGCGCCTGGAGAGAAGTCAGAGCTGCCGATCGCCGAGCACGAGCAGCGAGCGGGTGCAAGGCAAACATCGTACTCGTCCTTCTCCTTCTTCTTCTTCCGCGCCACGTGACCTCACATCATTCCGCCACCGGGTTTGTTTATCGTCGCCGTATCACGGAACGGCCCCTCGTTTTGGTAGGGAATTGGACGTACTTGGGCCTACCGGCGGCCCGGCCTCTCTACCGTCAATCCGTGGCGCCGTTGTGGCCTGCAGTTTTTCTTTTTCATCCTCGTCGCCGTACGTTGTGGTCTCCGTCGGCCGTTCATGCTGTCATTGCCCCTCCTCCTTTCCGGCGGAGGGAGGAGCAAAATCAAAGTCGCAAACCTTCCCACAAAACATTGTTTGAGGTTTCAATTTCACTATATATCAGTTTTGTCCTTAAGAGTCTGTTCACTAGTTGAAAAGTTTTTTGTTAATTTATTCTGAGAAAAAAAATATTACTAGCTGTCAGAAAAAAAAATACAACTTACAAAAACTGGCCCTAAGTTGATTTTGGCTAGTTCTTTGCGTAGAAACTTTGAAACTGGCCGAGGACAGCTTTGGACCTAACATGAGCTGGTTTTGGTAGCCCGAGTCCTAAATTGTTATTTTCTTTTGAAAACTTATATGATCTTGAAACTTGTAAATTGCATGTGACATAAGTTTTCTACTTGAATAAAACCACCCCCTCTATTTATAGGAGACGATCATGATTGATTGAGCAATCTATTTATCAAATCATAAAAAAATCTATCTTACTTTTTCTCTTCTACCTTAAGCTCTTTGTATCACCTTGCTGTCCACCGCTTCTTTTAACGAGTTTGTCGATGTTGTAGGTGACTTTATTGATTCTAGAGCATTTTTATTGTACTCCTCGGGACACTCACAACGCAGACTCTATTATAAAGTCTAAAGTTATTTATTACCTCGAACAATATAAACTTAGAGTCTAAGAGCAGTCCCAATGGTTGAAACCATGCACAATGTCCAAGAAAACCACGTCAGCAAAAATCATCTATAGAAACTATCCTACAATGGAAGAGCCATCGGATAATAAATATTAGCCTTTTCTTTTCCTTTCTCTCTCCTTATTTCTTATTTCTTGCTCCCAGCGAAACTTTCTCTCCTCTATCTTTCTCCCCCAGCCATACGATTCTGAAGAAGGCATGCAAAAGTCGCAAGAGAGAGGGCAAATGGCATGCACAACGATGTGGCCAAACACGAGCAGTGTGGAGTCGTGTGAGGCCGGGACCCCGCGATGGCACAAGCCAGCGCAGCGGCTCGGCGAGCTCCCACGATGGCGCAGCCAGCAGGGCAACACGGGCGAGAAGGGCTCCCGCGGCTGTGCAGTCCAGCAGGGAGGCACGCGAGCAGCGCAGCGGCTTGGCGAGCTCCCGCAATGGCGCAGCCAGCAGGGCGGCACGAGCGAGCAGGGCTCCCGATTGGACTCCTCTCCAATGGCGCGGCGCGACAGACGCGGTGGCGCGGCCAAGCGCGAGCAGTAGGCAGCGCGGCGGGGCGGGCGTGGCCTGGCCAAGTGCAAGCGAGCGGGGCGGGAATGGCCGGTGGCGCGGCGCAGCCCGGGCGGGGTTGCCGGCAAGAAACCGGTGGTTTCTTCCCAACAGTGAATTCATCGTTTCTTTGTGCATTGGGTAAAGAGAAGACGTTGTTTCTATCTCAAGAAACGATTTCTATGTATTTTCACCTCTTTCCTCGTTAATTAGACTGCCATGTCAGCATTTTGCTTATGTGGCATCTCATTTAATAGGGATAGAAACCATTATTAATATCCCATTGGGACTGCCCTAAATAAGACTTGGAGTCTTATTTTTTCTACCTCTTTTTCAACAAATATGCTGCCACATCAGCAAAATACTATAAATAATATGTAATTAATTATTTTAAACTTTATGATAGAGTATTGCATTGTAACTGCTCTGAAGGAGCGTCAACTTAGCTTCATCAACTTGCTGGTCGGCATCGCCATTTAGACCTCCCTCTACTGTGTATTTGAGCCGTGTGCGTCCTAAGTGATCAAACCCGTGTGATTGGAATTCATGTAAACAAAATCACGTATGTTTAACGAAGGTTACCTAATCCACAACCCATGCCATTGGTTCTTGCGACCTGCTCTAGCTGATTTTACACAAAGTTGCTGATAGCCCTTGCTAAGAAGACAAGACAAGCGACCGTGCCAAGCTCTTGCCTTTATCCTTGCCACGCGCTAGCGCATTCTCCTCGATGTAATGTGCAAATGGTACTTGCAAATTAAAAATGGGGAATGTTCTACCTCATGTCCTCATCTCTGCACTATGCTTATGGTGTGTTTGTTTAAAGGTGTAAAGTTTAATAGATACTGTATTAGTTTTGTTTTATTTGACGATTATAATCTAATCATAGACTAATTATTCTTTAGCTGTATTTGTAGTTTTGTAAATAATCTATATTTAGTACTCTATACATATGTCAAAACATTTAATGTAATAGAAGTTAAAGTTTAACAACGCAAAAGAAAAGATCTGCTCAACGTGCCATTCTTTGTATTGTAGAGAATAGGACAATTTGTCAACATAGGGTTTGTATATGTTATTGTCTTAAGAGTTTTGTCGTGTAGTAAATCTCTATAACATAGAAATATGTGTGGTTACTTGTGATTGTCAGTACAGTGACGCGAGGATTTATTTATTTATTGCCAGAATTTATCGTTGGACATGTCAAGTGATGGCTCTTTGCTGAGAGATATTTATTTTGAAGTGATTTCTGAAAGACACTTTAGTTCTTGACAAATTGGTTAATGAACACCATGCCTAACAAAATACTTTTATAAAATAGATATAAAATTATATAAGTGCCCTAAAATTATATCATAAAAACTTCTAGATTCTGCATGATGAGAACCACACGATAAAATATTATTTTACGCTGAAAATGACTATATTTTGCCTCTCCTCATAAATAAATAAAGTTAACCACATTTAATTTTTTCATGTATTTTAGGATACTAAAAATCTTAGAAAAATCATAGATTGAGTACATCACCAAATCATGACTATGCTAAAAATATCAGCTCAAAATAATAAAGTTCATAATAGTATATTTAGCATAACTAAGTTATAGATTTATCTCCTATCAACCTTAATTGATATATGAAACTTTATTATTTTGAGCTGATATTTTTAGCATAATCATGATTTGGTGATGTACGTATTCTATGATTTTTCTAAGATTTTTAGTGTCCTAAAAATACATGAACAAATTGACCATGGTTAACTTTGTTTATTTATAAAGAGAGGCAAAATAATTGTTTTCAGTGCAAAATAATATTTTGTTATGTGGTTCTCATGATGTAGAGTCTAGAAGATTTTATGGTATAATTTTGGAACACTTATAGGATTTTATATCTATTTTATGAAGTTATTTTGTTAGGCACAATATCTACTAACCAATTTGTTAAGAACTAGAGTGTATTTTAGAAATCGCTCAAAAATAAGTGTCCATCAGCAAAGAACCATCACTTAGCATGTCAATAACAAATTGTGTCTATCATTTATGTACAATGTTTGAAGTTAGGACTGACGTGGTAAAAGAAATTGTATGAACATCGCAAAAGGTATCTTAAGGTTAGTAATTGTTTGCTTGAACCGATCCTAGCATTCTTCACTTGAGCTTATCAGTCGAATCAGTCAACTATTCAGCAGTGTTTTTTTCTCACAATAAATACTAAAAAGCGGCCTATAGATCACATACTATCTCCGATCTAAAAATATATGGGATCTAATTGTGTGACTGATAATAATATTGAATTTTATTGACAGCGGTAGTAGTGATTTATTGAGGGGAAAAAGAGAGAATAAACTAGAATTGGAACCCTCAAAGTCGCCGCTCGCCACACAATTTGCTTCCTTCCAGCACTTAACCGGATTACGGGTCAGGGTGGGCATTCGATTCTTGGTTCAGTTTCGGTTCGGTTAATTTGGTTAGTTATGAAATTCAGTTCCTAGAAAATAAGAACTGATCGATTCCACAAAATTTTAGGAACCAAGCATTTCGGTTCTCGGTTACTTCGGTTTGGTTCCGGTTCTTACCGAAATAACTTTCAGCAAAGATTAATATAACAAAAAAATATGTAGGTTTTGAAACAAATATAGGCAACACCACCTCTAATTCAGATAATAATAATTGATAAGAGAACAGTAGCAATATAGTAACATAAATACATAGTAATTTAGTATAAGACATCACACAAAAATCAAACTTTGTCTTACAAAATACTAGTAAGTAAAGTAAAATTCATGCATTTCGGTTCTTTCGGTTAAATAGGTTAACCGAGAGTAGAAACCGAATTGTTTTCGGTTATTTCGGTTCTCAAAACTTGAAACCGAATAAGGAACCGATTTTTCTGATTTTTTCAGATTCGGTTCTTTCAATTTCGGTTTTAGTTCTTTCAATTCGGTTGCTCGGTTTTGGTTAATTGTGCCCACCGTGGATTACGGGTGCGCCAAGCCTCTTGAACGTTTTGCTACTCCACTTTCCCATTTACTAATTGCCTTCCGATACTACCAATCCCATGTTCTCATTTTTTTTTTCTTTTCTTTCTTTCTTTGCCAATGGCTTCTCTCTCTAGATTCCAAGTGGAGGAATTTTCTGTTTTGTTGATGCTCTTGCACCCTGACACGTGAGGAAAGTATCTTGTTTGAGAAAAGCTATAGAACAACCAAGTGTTTGGTGCAATCAAACACTCTAATTTTCTCTTCTCCATCTTCAGCCACTCCCACATCTTCTTCTCTAAATCCGGTGGCATTAGAAGTGGCTCAGGGGGACTGGGGGAGATAGACTGTCCAGGCGGTGGCGACGACAGGAGGACAATATTAGAGTTCTAGCAGGTGTGAAGGCAAAACACGTCAAATCAGGGTGGGGGGAGGAGGGTTTGTCTATGATCATGGCAATGATAGCTGCAAGTGGTGAAGGAGAAAGAGACTGCCGCGGGCACGGTAGGGTCTCACTCCAGACTCCACGGCAGCACGGTGGCAGCATGGAAGGAGGAGGCTGTGGTGACAAAGCTCGGACGAGAGTCTACCGTGCCGTGGCGATACGCTGGGCGGCGGCTGAGTGTCAGTAGAAGGAAGAAGGCACGGAGGGGAAAAAAAAAAAGAATCGGGTGCTCGGCGCCGGTAAAACACAGAGTGTTGCATAGATGGCTCCTTTTTATTTCAGGATGAGGACTAAAACGCAAAAACTGGTAAACGGGAGCCCGTTGCAGAGAGAGAGAGAGAGAGATGAAGCACCGAGAGATCTGGGGCAAGGAGCATCAATGCGCCACCATCATCATCGTGCCTCCATTCCCCTGTTGCCGCACCGCACCGCACCGCATGCACACAGCCACACACGCACGGCGTGCCACATCGTCTAATCACCGCGTATAAACTAGTGTGACCCCCGCGATCGCACGCCTTAAACTAGTCCCTTCCTTCATCTCCATCTCCTAAAGCACACGCGCAAACCCAAGCGCGGAGACAAAGCACACAAGCAAAAGCAACCCCCCGCAGGTGGACGCGCCGCGCCCGCGCTGCTACTAGTAACCGAACGAGGAGGAGGAGAAGAAGCCTCCTCGTTAAGCTTCGAATCCATCCAGCCACGCCAGGCCTCCCACCGTTCCCTCCTCCCTCCCCTGTCCCCCCACGCGCCTCGCGACGGCAAAACCCCAGCGAATTCCCCACGCGCCGGCCTCCAATCCCGCCAGCAGCCCGGTGGCGGTGGCGGCGGCCCAGGAACCAAGCATGGACAAGTACGAGCTGCTCAAGGACATCGGCTCCGGCAACTTCGGGGTGGCGCGCCTCATGCGCAACAAGGACACCAAGGAGCTCGTCGCCATGAAGTACATCCCCAGGGGGCTCAAGGTGCGCGGGCGCGGCCCCCCGATTCCTGTCCTCGCGTTCGATTCCCTTCCTTTGTCCCCCGGAATTTTCGGCCCTTATTTACGGGTTAATTAGTTTATTCTCTGCGGAACCGCAGATTGACGAGAATGTGGCGAGGGAGATCATAAACCACCGCTCGCTGCGGCACCCCAACATCATCCGATTCAAGGAGGTGAGCCAAAGTCCAAACGGAGGGCGGATTTCCCGGGCGGACGGGGACTGCTTCCTGCACACCTCCAGCTCCCCAGCTGCTGCTGCAGTTGCAGGCGGTGGAGAATTTTGTTTTCTCTCGCCTTTATTTCCCTGTTCGTTTCATCATCATCATTTAGGGCCCCCTTTTTCCCCCTATACTAGGTCGTGCTCACGCCCACGCACCTCGCCATCGTCATGGAGTACGCCGCCGGCGGCGAGCTCTTCGACCGGATCTGCAGCGCCGGGAGGTTCAGCGAGGACGAGGTGATCGCTCGTTTGTTCCAATTAGGCGGCTCCGACTAGGGAGCCGTTCCTGCTGTTTTCCCCCAAAACCATTTGGGTTGGCCTTGACGTGCTATTTTATTTTCTCCCCTTCTTTTTTCTAATTTCTTTGTTAATCCTACTAGGCAAGGTATTTCTTCCAGCAGCTCATCTGCGGTGTCAGTTATTGCCACTTCATGGTGAGAACACCAACCCCCAAGTAAAAGCGAAGTGTTTCCTTTATTACGCAACAAAAAAAGTACCCCAGAAAAAAAAAATCCTTGCTGATGAGGTGTGCGACTGCAAATTTTGTTTGGATTCATTCATTCACAGCAAATTTGTCACCGGGACTTGAAGCTGGAGAACACGCTGTTGGATGGCAGCCCGGCGCCGCGCCTAAAGATCTGCGACTTTGGCTACTCTAAGGTACCATTTTTTTTCTTTTGCTAATTATTAATTGGCTAGTTTCTTGTGAGATTTCCTTTTCAAGGGATACTGAAAGAGGCCTTTCTTGCTTAGCCTGCCATGCTGGGAAGACCAAAATTTTGACACGAAACTGTGCTGCCGTTTTCTCACATTCTCACTGCTTATTAATTGAACTCGTGCGTTTTATTGCCTTGTTAAACAAAGATGAGAAAAATGGATCCTTTCTCTCTGCAAAAAGGGCTCTCAGAAAAGAGAATGAGTCAATACCTAAGCAAATACTGTAGCAGTGTTATCAGCTGCTAACACCTTTCTTTGCCCCAGTCATCGCTGCTGCACTCAAAGCCTAAATCCACGGTTGGAACTCCCGCTTACATTGCTCCGGAGGTGCTCTCTCGCCGGGAATACGACGGCAAGGTCAGTGCTGTGATTTATTCATCCTTTTTACTTACGTACAGTATAGTATAACACTGCAGCTACGATACCACCTCCTGCACTCTCTTGAACCCTTTTGTTTGCATCGCCTCTGCTTGTGTGTTGTTGCCAGTCTGCTCTGTGATGCTGACCGTACTGTAGTAGTCCTAGTCTGCTCCTTTGCTTTCCTGGACCAAGTGCATGACAGCACCACTTGCATTGCCGTGTGGCCCCAGTACGGCATGCGTTTCTGCCTTGTGGACCAGGCTCCTGGAGCCCTTCTGTGTGATTTTGGATTTTTGGACTTTCGTCCTTAGGCCTAGTAGGCAGGGTGTGGGCCTGGCTCCACACGCCAGGATTGGCTTGTTATCCCTATCCCTGTAGAGAGATTCCAAATTCCAACTTCCAAGTACTTCAATTATTTGTGTTGACAATTTTGTCAAAGAAGCATGGGGGACAGCTTGTCTAAAGAAATCTTCATTCTGTGTCACTTGGCCATTTTTTTCCACGTAACTTGTCTGATTGTTGAACTTTGCCCCAGTGGGTTATGCCTGCATCTCTTTCATGCATAGATTCTAATTGTGATCAGATTCATACTCTATTACATGTCGTCTTGTCTTCGTGGCATTTGTGGGTAGTGATCTATGATGACAGTTTGATATGTGGAGAAAAGCACAAGATTCTGTTGATGCAAATCTTATTGCCGTGCTTAATTTAAATGATCTGCTTAAAGTGAGGATTAATGAAAGAGATCTTGTGCACTTTGTATTCTGGTGAACCCTTGACCCAGCACACTTTTCTCTTAAACCCCTGCAGAAACTCCAAAATGTCATTTTCATCTCTTTAGATACATGAAAATAAAAGATAAATCACTAAAAAGAAATGAATCCTTGCTCATGATAAACTCCTTATTGTGGAGATGTCCCGTGGGCATGTTTATAAGTCCTATTTTGTTCTCATATAGTCATGTGTCATACTTTTATGTCCTTTTCATGATCATTTTCCCAGCATTTTTCCTGTTCTAGTTCATGTGTGCAATGATCTCTGCCCCCTCAGGCCTTATCTTTTCATGTGATGTAACCTTGTTAGACTGGATATCCCGTTGGTTTTCCTGTGGTCCTTCAGTGTTGTTTGCCTTTATCCTTTGCTCTCTTTCCATCCTCTTTACTTTCCTGCCTGATGTAGATACTGTTTAACCTTTGATTATTATACTTTGTTTCTCACTTTTTGGAATGTCATACCAAACTTCTCGCAAAATTTCCTTTACAGAATTTAAAATTGGTTGCCTTTGCGTGTGAAAGAGAAACCTTAGGATATCACCAAGATTAGTTTAAGCAATGGACATTGCTCAGTATTTATGCATTTTTGGTTTCTAGAAGATTTGCCAAATTTCAAAGGTGCCTACTTCTGTGATTTGCTTTTGGGCTACACTGGAATTCTAGCTTCACTAGTGGAATTCACTTTATCTTCACCTATCCATTTTCCATTCCATTTGTATTTTTGGAGTGTCTTAGCCTTACTATAGCCCATGCTTACTTTGGTGAGAAATTGTTATAAATGATTTGTCATGATTGGTCTATAATGAAGTGACAGAAAAATTGTGAAGTAGCCACATACTGTTTAATAGATCCATTGATATAATTGTATATATGTCCAAGGTTTTTAGCCCAGTCTATAGTGATGCGTGATTGTTTCATTGCTTCTCTTATATTTGAACAACTGAAGTATTTGATGGAAGTTTCATCACCAGTGGATATGCTTTTAACTCATGTTAGCACATGCTTAGGAAAATTGTCTTTAAAATGTTGTGTTTAAGCACAATGGCTGCAGTCAATAGTATGTTACAGATCAAATTTGTTTATTTATGTTGTAACATAAAATGAAAGTGCTTCTGTTCTTGCCTGTTTGGACTATAGCTTGCTTTCTTTATATTTGAGCTCAAATTTTTATTTATAGACTATTGTAAGGGCACCTACTTCCTTGAAAGTGCTGTTCGTGTTCTTCTACTAAAAAAAAACTCGATTTGCAGGGGGTAAGACAGCCCCCGGGTATTTTGCTAAGAGAAGACCTCATGCAGATCGAGAAATCCCCCGAACCCCTGCCTCACCCACACACAATGGCGTCGTTGTCCATGTGAGAATCTGAGCTGGGCTGTGCTTTGACATGGCACAGAGGGGATTTTTTTTTCCCGCTCCCATAAGGAGTCACCCATGACCCAAGTCAAATACTGTTCTTCTCCTTCTCATGATGGGGTTCATTACATTTTGTAATGTGTGTTGCAGATGGCAGACGTTTGGTCTTGTGGAGTGACTCTTTACGTGATGCTGGTTGGTGCGTACCCTTTTGAGGACCCCGATGATCCCAAGAATTTCAGAAAAACGATTGGGGTAACAGTTCACTCGTTCAGCAGACACTAAATCCTGGGCTCTTGCACCTTGAAATTATTTTCTAAAATTTTATGCACCCATATCCCTTTTCAGAGAATAGTGTCAATTCAGTACCAGATACCAGAGTATGTCCACATATCCCAAGACTGCAGACAGCTCCTCGCTAGGATCTTTGTCGCAAATCCTGCAAAGGTACTGTTGGGCAGTGAATCCTGCAAACCCTCGATCATTTTACTATGGTTTACCTCCACCTTAATGCCATACCATCTCATTTCTTCAGAGAATAACAATTAGGGAGATTAGGAATCACCCCTGGTTCCTGAAGAATTTGCCCAGAGAGCTTACAGAAGCTGCACAAGCGAAGTACTACAAGAAGGACAACAGTGCTCCCACCTTCTCTGATCAAACCGTCGAAGAGATCATGAAGATTGTAGAGGAGGCCCGCATGCCGCCCGAATCATCTACTCCGGTGGCTGGTTTTGGTTGGGCTGAGGAAGAAGAGCAGGAAGATGGCAAGAAACCTGAGGATGACGAGCAGGATGGGGAGGATGAGGAATACGATGGCGAGGACGAGTATGACAAACAGGTGAAGCAAGTACATGCCAGCGGGGATTTTCAACACCTGATAAAATGAAGCTCCTGGCAAGGCCAAGTTCCCAACTGATGAAATACTGTCTGGATTTGTTTTAGTTTGTGGTGCTGAGATGCTGCACCCTCGGTGCTTACTTGTAGTTTCCTCCTGCTTGCATCCACCTTTTTTCGCATATTGTGTTATATTCTGTAAATTATCAAACTGGCTTCCTCAATGCCTGTGTAATTGCAACGAATCGTTGAGTGATTAAGCTAGAAGGCGAAATATAATTTCTGTGGAATACACTTGCAACTTTGAGTTATGGAACACTATAGTTTTGTTTGCTTGAGCTTATCAATTGAATCTGTCAGTTATTTAACAGTGTTTTTCTCCCACAGCAAATTAGCGAACAGTACTTTCAGTCATGATTTTAATAAGTAAACAGACTAGGGTCAGATAAGTGAACAGGCTAGGGTAACGGGGTATGCTATCCTAGATGCAGGGTAACGGATATGCTATCCTAGATTAAAAAATTTATCATGACATCATGCGAGCAGATGATCATAGATTGTTGCCATTTACGTGCAGCATAGCAGAAGAAGAGTTGAAGTGTCCCAGTCTAACGTCGGCTAACACGTCTGTCTGCCTCCGATCGTCGCCTATCAAGACCATAACAACAGCAGCAGCATCTTCACACATGCAGAGATGGAAGCCGGTCGTCAGTTTGCTAGCCGACAGAGGGAGACTGGGAGAGAGAGGGCTTAGAGATAGACTTGGAAAGACCAAGTTATTATCTTTTGTAATGAGTGTTGTGTTGATACATTTATAGGTAGGAAGAACTCTATCTATGCATTGATTAGTAATATGGTACTAATTGTTGTTGCATATTTCACCTCCACTCATAGACTTTAAGCATTAAAGTTGCCTCCATTAAAAGCCCATTAGTATTATACTAATGAATCATTATCATGCTTTAGTCTACTTACCAATACAGTCCAATCTATTACGGGTATGATTGCCACTTAGATACATCACCAACAATCTTCCACTTGCATTAGAGTCAAACATCTAGGCAATTGTTCTAACCCCTTAAGTGTGTGCCCCATTAGGTTCATGTGTAGATTATCACGATCAAAAACCATTTTCGAATTTAGCGGCACCAAGCAATACATAATGAATCTCTCTCATGCACACAAAGATCTCGTATATACACAAAGATCATATTGGCTGGTTGATATACATGTGTCTCGTTCCTTTTGCCACACGATACCAATCGGACCCAAGGCGAGATTCCCACCCTTTCATATAGTTCAACACTTCAATCCATCTTATCATGGATTACAACTCTTTAGTCACACCATGATAACTCTTTAATCACATCGCCATGGCTGTGCACTTTCTTAATCCAACCACATAGAGGGGTCTAGAGATATCTCTCCTGTTATGCACGAGGGGGCAAATTTCATCTTGTTCCGCTCACAACCCATTCTATGTTTCATGGTACATCCGGAAACTGCTTTTATAACTACCCTGTTACGTACGGAGTAGCGTTTTGCATCACCGAAACGCAACATTACACAACAGTGAGAAACAGTGGTGATCTCATGTCTAAGGATCTAACAGGTATATCACTCATGACCGTTTAATGGCACATATTAACATAACAACCCCAACAACGTCTCGGAGTGGGTCAATCCAACAACACTATGATCTCCATCATGTGTCAACGTTTCTGACATCTCTATATCTATGATCCATGAAGCATGATCATCAATGATCAAAACATGTGTGCTAGTCTATAAAATCATTATTTTCCGGCCACATAATGACATAGGACCAGAGCAATGTTTTGGATACATATATTGAATGGTTAAGCTGGTCTATAAAAACATTATAGCCCCACATAACCGTTGATATAATTTCTATGGAATAAACTTTTATCTTTGGTAGAACTTTTTCGCCGCTTCTATACATACATTGGAGGAAGTATGGAACACTCTTATCCTACGGACAGCATCCACCAACACTCTTATCCCAAGCCATATTGACAGCAGCAACGCTGTATCCTACAAGCTCTGAAACTACTGGTAAATCCACTTGCTGAATCTATCACAACATTGCATACAAATACTCCTAGTCCTAGAGGAGGTGAAATTAATGGATACAGCTAGCAAAGTTGGATGGTCTGTAACCAGAAAAGACTTGAGTCTGCTACTCATCTGCTCTAGTGACATAACACACTCTTGTCTGCTCAGACTCAGAGCCAACATAGGAAACAGCAACAATGTCAGGCGTCGAGCATAGCCTCGAGGACCTGCCAAAAAAAAGTGATAATTTTGTGAATGACGCTTGGCTGTTGGAAAATAGCGCAAATATTTATACAGCTAGGATTTCAAATGCAAGAGAAGTAGTATAAGATCACCCATGAAAAGGGTTTTATTTCATCTGTCTTAAAAGTCATAGCTGAAATTACTGTTGGCTGATTTATTGTGAGAGAAAAACATTGTTCAGAAAAAATACGGCTGATAAGACAAGCGAACGGGCTCTACTTTTAGCAGGAACAAGCTGCATCATGTGATTTGTCTTTGATCAAGTTATCTTCGTGAAAATCAATCTCCATGCCATCACATCCTGGCTGCAATGCCCTTCGTCGGAGCCAGCATCCATGTAGCACGTAGTATTAGTTAGTCAAGAGTCACCGAGTACTGATGATCATCATATCATTACTTAAGAAAATTGGTAAATTCGTAGAGGGGTGCTAGCTGCAGACAAAATGCAGAATATGTTTACGTTCAAAATAAAATGCAGAATATATGGAAACAGGTACCATACCATTCTGAAGCGAACAAGGGAGCATCCCAGGAGGGGCACCTACCGCCTAGGCTTATGGCACCGTGGTTTCCACGACAAGCTGGAGCAGCGTCCAGACGGAGGAGATCTCCGCTGTCCATGCTCCAAATTGACCCACCCACGCGGTTGGCGTCCGAGCGGAAGGTGAACAGATTGGGGCCGTCCGCGTCGTCGCCACCCTCGGCGACCACAAACTCCCTCAGGAGCTCTGAAAGCCAATCAGAGCAGCCAGTCGACCGTCAGGAGCACAAGGCTGAAATTAGAAATAGAAAAACAAAAACAAAATACGGAGGTTGCTATAATTTTGTGAAACTCATGTTGAAAATGGCAAAATTTTACAAAGTCACCTCGTGTTGCTGCGCGGTGAAACTGTGAAGGAATGGGGAGCAGTTTCGGTGGAGGCTTTTCCGATGGAATTACTGGACAGTGGACACAAACACACACCCCGCGATGACATGCATACTGATGAAGTCATGTAGTAACTCTAATGACAACATTATCAAAACTGGCATCAATAATGTTGTTGTAATGAACTGATGTCGAGTTGATAAGGTGAAAAATGTGACTTATGGAGCGAGATTTACATCATACTAGCAACTAGCTGGAGCTTTTGGGGCCTTTTCTGAATTGCAGGCATAGTGCTGGTGATTACGCTCAAGATGTAGCGCACCTCCAGGAAATCACGTAGTAAATCCTGTTGTATGCATGTTTGATTGATGTTCAATTGCCATGGCAAGATCCAACTTGAATCTCTGTCATTGTATTCATTGTCTTTGGAAAAGAAAAAAGAAAGGAGGAGAAAGAAGATGAGGTCACACTCAGCAAAACCACCAGTGGGTTGTTCCTGTTTGTGCTGGAAAATTGTTTCACCCAGCAACAATTAATTCAATTATTCAATCATATGGACAACATCAACACCTTTTATATGAATATATCCAACAAGCTCTGAAACCATACAAGTATATCCAGCAGCTGATAAAGCGTCAACAATTAAAACTGAATACAATACTTCTGAGAGAAGTAATGAATACAATACTTCTGAGAGGATTAGACAGCATGGATAGAGGTAACAAAATTGTATAGTTAGTTTCTGACAGTTAGAATTGTATAGTTTGTGACCAGAAAAGACTTGAATCCCTGTCTACACTCTTGTCTGATCACAGCCAAAACAGGAAACAACAACAAAGGCTTTGCCCACGACCTTTTCCTTTTTGAGGCAAATTTGCGCACGGCCTTCACACTTGGTCACGCCCTGCACAAAAGAGGAGTAACTTCACGTTTGCTGCTGAAAGACGATATATAGCCCAAGAAAGGAAAAGGTATATAGCTAGGCGGTCAACCCAAGAGAAGTATAATCGCACCGTGAATGGGGATTTCATCCTTAAGCTGGATCCTCATCCGTGCTGTCGCCCTGGGCTAGTTCCGTTTTCTGGTATACGACCTGTAACGGTTCCTTCAAAGAAGTAAAACACCACGTAATCAGTCAAGAGTTACTGAATACGATAATAATATATGTACTAAAAGAATCGCTAAATGTGCGAGGAAATTTATTCTGGAGCAGAAATCTCAGTCAAACTGAAGGAATGCCTCTCTAAACAGGTTTCAGGTTCATGAAATTCTGGAACAGAAAACACAGTCAAACTGATGGAATGCCTCTCTAAACATGTTCAGTTCATGAATTCCAGTAGCATCATTCTCTGTACCTGCATGCAGTCATTTACTTCTTAGTTTGGGCTTCGTTATTAAGCTCAAATTTGTCGTAGCAAGTTGTTCATGCTCAAATTAAAAACAGGATGGAGATTGCAACATACACAGTCACCGGCTCCATGGTTTACATTTTTTTATACTAATTATCATTCATATTTCATCAGTGCAGAAAGTCTCCCTTAATTTTCCCTGCTCCCAACTGAAGATGAACATGAACAGTTGACATAGCAGAGTAGTAGTCATGTAATTGCCGAAAGTTCCATATCTCAGTGCTAACTATTCCCTCCATTCCAAATTTTAAGACATTCCAAGAATTTTAGAGAGTCAAAGCATCTCAAGTTTTACCAAAATTATAGAAAGAATTACAAAGATATATGACATTAAATAGGTATACTATGAAAATATAATTAATAAAGAATCTAATAGTACTTAGTTGGTATAATAAATGCTATTATCTTATCATATAAGTTTTGGTCAAATTTGACATGTTTTGACTCTTCGAGATTCTTGGAATGTCTTATAATTTAGGATGTAGGGAGTAATAAGGGGATCATAGGTGACTGTTATCATGATAAGTACCAATACCATCGATGCAAACAGATATACTACTTACTCTACATGACGTTTTGCAAGGTCATCCATGCATACGAAGGCATCAGGCATCTCATGTCATCTCATCCCATGAAATTCAAATTGCAAGTAAAGCTAGGACTAAGACAGGCGGATGGAAAACACATGTGGAAAATTTCCCCTGCTCCCAACTGAAGATAAACATGAACAGTTCATATGTACTAGAGTAGTACTCATGCAATTGCTGAAAGATTCCATATATCTCAGTGGTAATTAACAAGGGGATCATAGGTCGGTGACCGTTATCATGATAAGCACCGTACCATGGTTGCAAATGGATACACTACTCAGGCATCTCATGTGAAATTCAAATTGCAAGTAAGAGCAACTCCAACCATTATGCAAATGGACTTGGCATTTACCAAAATGCATAAAACTCCAAAAAAAACCCCTCCAATCGTTATGCATTTGGACTTTGCATTTTACATAGCTATGCATTTGG
>Ga0182004_10001175_pt1 | contig 18619 bp, 18 predicted proteins | sample Sormic07211540_1_FD_120479 | JGI IMG/M metagenome (GOLD analysis project Ga0182004, IMG submission 120479) | Endophyte microbial communities from Sorghum bicolor roots, Mead, Nebraska, USA - 072115-40_1 MetaG | ecosystem: Host-associated > Plants > Roots > Unclassified | place: USA: Nebraska...
AACGGAGGCAAAACTGGCCGCTGAAACGTCGTTTCAGAGGAAAAAGGCACGCGATGTCCACCGCTGAAAAGCCACAAGAAGTCGACGCCTGCGCGGTGCGGATGCACGGCACCCCCTCTCACTTTCTTTTCTGGCAATAAATTAAAACCGCTTTAGCTCCAGCTCCTGCATCATCAAATCAAACCGTGTATGGAAACGTGCTGTCTCACCTGCCATGCCATGGCATTGGCATGGCAAGCACTCCTCGCCATCGCACCGACGGAACGGACCGGACCCCGCCGTCCTCCCCTCCCTTCTGCCTGCGACGCGATCGCCAAGTGCCAAATGGAAATGGCACCAACCAACCAAGGCCATTTTTTATTGGCAAATCACTGGCAAGCAGCCAAGCACCGCGGCCGACCCACCCTCGCCCGGGCTCGGTCGCTCTCGCTCACGGATCAGGGCTGGGCGGGGCGAGGAGGGGCGGTACGTCGTCGTCGTCTCGCTGACGTCCGGCGTCCGCGTTTATTTATTAACCGTCCGGCGTCCGCCTAGGCGTCTAGCGGGGGTCAGTGTCAGGCGCGGCGCAGTCAGCCCAGTCGCCCGTGGCGGAGGAGAGGAAGCAGACGAGGAGCCGAGGAACCGCCCCCCAAGCGCGAGCGCGGTCGTCCGTCTCGGCCGAGCCTGGCACTGGCCAGCACGCGCAAAATCGCATCGCATCACGAGCTCCCTCGCTCGGCCGGCGCGGCGCACCACCTACCCTCCCGCCCGGCTCCGCTGCCCGCCCGCTCGCTCGCTCTCCGATTCCGAACAGGCAAAACCGCGTCGCCGCCAGCCCCGCCCCGCCCCGCCCCCGCCGCGCCGCGCTTCTAACCCCCACCCAACTCTACTTCTGCCTCCGATCCCACGCGCCCCGCGCGTTAAGTATCCATCCGCCTCGGCTCGCTCCCCTCACCCATCTGAATATCTGATCTGGTTCCCACCCGCGGGCGCCGCGCCGCACCGCATCGCCGCCGCCGAATCTCGTGCGCGCGGCGCGGGATCTCGCGGGCCCGGGGCCCCAGGATCCGGCGATTGGGATGAGAGTGGGGCGCAGGCGGCGATGACCGGCTCGGCGGCCTCGCTGGGCCTGCGGTCCGGGAGCTACGGTTCCCTCGCGGCCGCTGTCGTCGTCGGCAGCGGCGGCGGGAGGAAGGCGGGCGCCGGCGCCGCCTGCCGCCCGCTGCGCGGGGAGAAGGAGCGCCTGCAGCTGCTGCACCGCGCGCTGCGGCTGGTCGGCCGACGCAGGGCCGGCGTGCTCCTGCTGCTCGCCGTCGCGTCCGCGGCTGTCTTCTGCTCCCTCTTCGCCGTCGTCAAAGGTCCGCCCGCCATCCCAGCTACCTTTGCTCGTCTCCTCTCCCCTCCTCTAATGCTGCTGCTTCTGCGCGCGTTTGGCGCTCTGCTTTGCTAGCCTCGTCCTTGTGATGTAGGTTCCTTTTAGTTTAGTAGATACTAGAGCAGTGTGCTGGGGTCATGCAGCTGGCGTTTAAAGAATTTGAGCTGGTTTGTTGTGTTTCATTTACAGTGGGGAACAATCGTGTGTGCGTAGTCCACTCCGTGTTGAGGATGCTGTCAAATGCTTGTACCTGTTACAGGGTCATGCAGCTGGCGTTTACAGAATTTGAACTGGTCCATTATGTTTTAAACAATGGGGAACAATTGTGTGCGCATACTCCACTCCATGTAGAGGATGCTGTCAAATGCAAGGACCTGTTGTATGCTCGCCGTGCTGATAGTGTGATAACCCCCTCCTCACTTCTCACATCGTAGTCCTGTGTCGCCAAGGATAGTTTAATATACTAGCCAATGACCTGGTCTATTGCGAGCTAGTGTGTATTTTGATAAAAGGTGGTGTATAGTTTTTTTTTTGGGTAATTATGTTTCATGCTGAGCTGCTGATTGCTATGGCTAAAATGATTAAGGGAATTCACTCTGAGATGTTTTGGGCATTTGTTTCTTTTTTTCTTAGAAAATTCAAATAGCTGAGTTGAGCTGAGCTCTGTTGTGCTTGTGCCTATCTTGCATGACCTTTAGCAATGGATTTTGTTGCTAATTGAGATGATCAATCCAGGACACTCGATTTATGTTCCAAACCATGAGCCTTTCAGTTTGCTGCTCGTGTTGTACGACTTTTGTTAGAATGTGCAATATTCTCAGGAATTGTCAAACAGTTGTTTTCTATTGGAATGTGACTTGTGGTTACAAAGTAGTATAGCCACTGACTGTTTTCCTCGTAACTTTGTTTCAGATGACAGTAATTCAATTAGTATTGTAAATAATTACGAAGTCCCAAATGCCATACAGAAGTCAGTGTATCCCAGCACAACACGGCCTCTAATGATGTCCGGAAACCAATACTCCACCAGTGTCGTCAACAAAATCGAGCTTCCAAATCGGCTTCATCTTTCATATGCAAACTTTACACATCCTTGTGAAGGTTTCTCAGTTCCTCCTCCCCTGGTTGATAAGAAACGCACTGGACCCCGACGTAAGAGTTATTATTTGCATCTTTCTACTAGCATGGCAAATTAGTTTGTAAATAATCACTGATTGTGTTTTCTGTTTCTCATTTTCTTCTGTAGCATGCCCTGTTTGCTATGTTTCTGTGGATCAGGCATTTGCCTTGATGCCCCTACAAGCTTCACCATCACCTGTCCTAAAGAACTTAAACTATGTATCAGAAGATGGTATTACTGCAAATTTATCAAATCAGGGATCTGGATTTGGAGGGCATCCATCTCTGGAGCAGAGAAACGATTCTTTCAACATTAATGAATCAATGACCGTCCACTGCGGGTAGGTTACATGTATCCCTTGTCCAGAATAAATCTACACTTATTCAAAATAAATGTAGTTTCAATGTGAGTACTGAATTGAATGTTCTGTATTGCTATCAGCTTTGTCAGAGGAAAGAAGCCTGGACAAGGTACTGGATTCGATATCAAGGATGATGATCTGCTAGAGATGGAGCAATGCCGTGAGCTAGTCGTAGCTTCTGCTATTTTTGGTATGCATCACTGTTCGCTAATAGTATTAGCTCTTTGTCCTAAAAAATGTCTTCCTTGTGATTGCAATGAATCTCTCTGCTCACTGTTTGTATACCATTGCTCAGGAAATTATGATATGATTCAACATCCGAGGAACATCAGTGAATTTTCAAAGGCAAATGCATGTTTCTATATGTTTGTCGATGAAGAAACAGAGGCTTATGTCAAGAATTCTAGTTCTATGTACAATAATAATAAAGTTGGACTGTGGAGGCTGGTGGTTGTCCGAAACCTCCCTTATGAAGACCCAAGGCGTACGGGAAAGGTGCCTATCTTACGGATTGCGATAACACATTTTTTGCCCCTGTGTTTTGTGCATCTATTATCAGCATCCATTTTAATAATCAACAAAAAAAACCCTTCAGTTTCTGAATATGAATCTCATATCAACATAGTGCCTAATCTAAAGACAACAAAGCTTCTTTTGGAACAGAAAGAAATCACTAGGCTTTCAATTATTACCATATGTTAGAACATCATAAGAAATTTGGGATAACTTAAGTGCTCAAGTGTACACTATGAAAAAAAATGGATAAAGTGATAGTATGTATGCTTATCAAACTTATTGAGTGAGCTACTATGCAAATTATGCTCTTGTGTTATCCATCATTTCTTTCTCATATATACTCAACATACGCGGGCCTATATAACTGATTTTCATTATTGGCTCTTTTGCCTTGACATAGCTGCTGCAACCTTTATTTGTTTTCAAATAGGTAACTATTATATGATTCAGTAGTCAAGGCCACTCATCATGAGAGAAGGCACAAATTTCACTTTATTATGTGTTTTCTAGGTGTTATTTGAAGTAATTCCTTCCAGGTGTCTAAAAATTCTTTTATATATATAGCTATTAGTTTTGTTGACTTTAGTAGTAGTTTGATTGCAGAAAATGTATTTGTTATTTGCATCAGCATGGTTACCTTCTTATCTGTACGCTGTTTTGATCAAGTTAAATGGACAAATACTTATCTGTGCAGATTCCAAAACTTCTGCTCCATAGGCTTTTTCCAAATGTGAGATTTTCAGTTTGGATAGATGCAAAACTTGAGCTTGTTGCGGATCCCTATCTCCTGCTTGAGAGGTATTCTTGATGTAGAGAGCTTTACTTGTAATGTCCTACATTTTGATGGTTCTATACTTCTATTCTTGAGAAAATCTGGAAAAGATATACAGCCTGTCAAATTGAGGAAAGCTAAATGAATTCGGGGCAACTTCACTTTAATTTGTTATAACCAATACTATCGTGAACTAGTTACAGTAGATTTGAATCTGTGGCTGGTTTTTCTTATATTTGTATCTTATCATTTTAGTACGGCATTTATTTGAGTGTTCCATGTGAATTGGGCTGTTGTAAGTGATAATGGATAACTTACTCTAATATTAGGTTCCTGTGGAGGAAGAATACCACTTTTGCAATCTCTCGGCATTACAAACGCTTTGATGTGTTTGAAGAAGCAGAAGCTAACAAAGCCGCTGGAAAGTATGACAACTCGTCAATTGATTACCAGATAGAGTTTTACAGAAATGAAGGCCTAACACATTATTCTACTGCTAAGCTTCCCATCACAAGTGGTTAGTTATCTCATCAGGGATCAGATTATGGTAATGGCACTTCAGTTTCTTGCTGAAATTCTAATGTTGCCCCTTTTGCTTCACATGCAGATGTCCCTGAAGGCTGTGTGATCATCAGAGAACACATCCCCATCACGAACCTCTTCACATGTCTGTGGTTCAATGAAGTTGACCGCTTCACCTCCAGGGACCAAATAAGTTTCAGCACCGTCCGGGACAAAATCAGGGCTAGAGTTGGCTGGATGCCCGAAATGTTCATGGACTGCGAGAGGCGCAACTTTGTCGTTCAGGTATTGCCGCTGACCCAAACCCATTATGTCATTCGGTCCTCCCCCACCTTTTTCTGTTGCACGGCTGCCTGACAGTTAGTGCACAAATAAACTAGTGTCCCTTTTAATTTGTGTGTACTCTTACCGGCCGCACATGTTAAGCTCACAAGTACATCTGTCGCTGTTGACATTGCACCAGGCGTACCACCGGGAGCTACTGGAGCAGATGATTGCGTCCGGTAGGATGCCCCCTTCGGCGGTGGCGGCGACCGACGCACCACCATCTCGGAAAGTCCGGGCAGGTAGCAGGAAAGCTCCTCCGTCCAAGAAGCCGTCCGTGAAGCGGAAAAAGGAGAAGAAATCGAGCTTGCGACGGCGGCTCCCGAAACCCGTCGCCGGGGGCTTGGGTGCGATGTGACAGTAAGTTTTCCTCTGTAGCAGTCTGGATACTCCCACACAGTCACACTTATACAGCGTGTACCGGAATACAAACATTGTTCCATTAGGGCTGGGGCTTGTAATCGTGCCCCCGCAAAATTTGTTCATAGTTTATTCTTCAACATTGTTGTACATAACAGCGCCAGATCAATATTCAATTTTGTTCATTGATATTATGCTCAGTTCCATTGATGTTATGTTCAGTTATTTCTGCTCGTCAGTACTCATTCAAGGCCTAGTTTCCAAAAAGTTTTGCAAAATTTTGTAGATTTTCCATCACATCGAATATTGCGGCACATACATGAAACATTAAATATAGATAAAAAATTAATTGTACAATTTGCGAGACGAATCTTTTGAAGCTAGTTAGTTTATAATTAGATAATATTTGTTAAATATAAATAAAAATACTACCGTGTTTTTTTAAAAAAAATGAAACTAAACAATGCGCAAAAGGTAGCCCGGCGATTCGGCGTATGTCCGTCCTCACAGTCACGGGTCTGCAGGTCCCGGCCAGCTGGGGGTGTGAAGCCATGGGACCAGCAGCCTGTTTGGTTCTTTCTCATCCCAACCAGGCCAGCTCTAGGGCCTTATTTAGTTCTCAAATTTTTTTAAATTCTTCATCACATCAAATATTTAGACGCATGCATAGAGTATTAAATATAGACGAAAATAAAAACTAATTGCACAGTTTAGTCGAAATTAACGAGACAAATCTTTTGAGCCTAGTTAGTTCATGATTGGACAATATTTGTCAAATACAAACGAAAGTGCTACTATTCCTATTTTGTAAAATATTTTGGAACTAAACAAGGCCAGGCTGCCTGGCCTGGTCGGATGCATGCAGGAAGCCTAGTTTAGTTGCATGCATAGGTGGAGCCAGATTCTGATTAGATGCTGTTTGGTTGCCTATATGAAGATAAGCTGTATGAGATAAAAATATTATAAGATTATGATTATAATTTTTATTTGTGTACGAATACACTCTTATAGGTCTTATTTTATTTAATTATATCTTAATCAACTTTAAAGCACACTAATATCACTTGATATTTACTAATCACGCACCAATACACAGTTAGTCACGTAAACGGCTGCATCTGCCCAGCCTGGTTGGCCAGGAGCGGCCGATTTGAGCGTTCCTCCTCAGCCTAGCTGAGGGCTCCTTTTTTATGCTCAGAGTCTGTCCCAAAGCTACATACGTTACATTCCAAAATACATATATGGTCTCATACGGACAAGTCCAAAGATTTGCGCTCCTAACATACGTGCAGCCAGACGTGCTGCTGGTTACCAAGATTTGCGCTAAGTAAGAAAGCTTGTACTGGTAAAAAAGCTAAAAAAAGAAATCAGTAAGAAAGCTTGTGCCGGTAAAAAAGTTAAAATAGAAATCAGTAAGAAAGCCTATACTGGTAAAAAGAATATTAGAAAAACGCCCACCGTAAAAAAGCAATCAGTAAGAAAGCTTGTGCTGGTAAAAAAAGTTATTTAAAAATCGCCCACCGTGGGGCTCGAACCCACGACCACAAGGTTAAGAGCCTTGCGCTCTACCGACTGAGCTAGACGGGCAGTTTGTTTCATTGGAGTAATAGGTCCTCTAAGTTTGAATACTGTCCCAAAAAGAAGGGGTCAAGCCATCGCTTAACTAATGGCATGTCTAGGGAATGTTTAGAGCACAGTAATGGTAGCATGTATGAAAATGGAGTAACCCTCCAGTATAAATATACGAATGAACTAGTAATTAGCATGTCCTAGAGTTGTATGTTTAAAAACGAACGAAGTATAAACAATAAGCATATTTGCTTAGTTTATAAGTCATAATTGAAAGTACGGTTGATTAATTTATTGTGAGAGAAAAATACTATTGAATGGCTGGCAGATTCGACAGATAAGCTTAAATGAACAGGCTAATGTCCCCATGGGCTATGCTGTAGCTTAGGGATGAAAATGATCGAAACGATAGGAGGCCAAATCATTTTTGTTTTCATATTTTTTTCTCGAAAACGAAATCGGTACGATATTATCGGAAATGAATACGACGTCGATATTTCGGTAATTTTGAAACACGATAGTGGTCGATTGGAAAAATATATCGAGAACAATCGGAATCCATGACAATGATATCCTAAAAACAATAAACACGACAAACTATCGAACATGAAAAGAGTTATATAACTCAACCTATCTCACATAACAATGTTAAATAAAGCCACGATTGACAAGATCACAAGCTGTTCACACAATGTTAGATCTCAAACAGTAGCAAATCACGCGACAATACGCCAATTCTTGACAAAGACACAATATAAATGATCATGTTCCAAGTTGACTCGACATATAATAGTGATCAAAATAGAATTATTAGAGTTCCTCTAGGAGGTTGTAGCCTGTGTAGGCTTCCTAAAGATGAAAGTTAGGCATATCATTAATTAAAGACCTTTGAATGGTAATTATCAACGGTAAATTACCAATTAAATGCGGAATCTTCGAAAACGATCGGAAGAAGGCAAAATCATTTTCGCTTTCGTTTTTTATTATTTTTACCGTTATCGTTTTCATTTTTTTGTTTACCGTTCATTGTCATTTAGCCCTAAAAATCGAAAACAAAAATCAGAGATTATTATTTTCATTTTCATCCCTACTGTAGCTAACCAAAGCTATGGGGAGTTGGAAACAAACAGGTGAAAAGCAACACAGACATCTATCATTTTTTGAGAGAGAGAGAGAGAGGAAGGTAGTTTTTTTATAGGAACGTATAAATAAGATTCTACCATCCTCTCTCTCAAAAAAAAGATAGATGTCAGCAGGGCGTTCACCGCAAGCGGCAAGGCAACCAACAGCCATGATCACATAGCTGTGGTACCATTGAGGTTTGAGGAGTACAAACTAAGCACGAGACAATGCAGAAATATAACAAGTTTTATCTTCATCTTAGAACAATAAACATTTGCAACACTTTGAGGCCATTCAACAGAAGCTTCGAGAGCTCAACCTGACCATGACAATTGACGAATGCACTCTGCCGCAATAACAACTGGCCACTGATGTTGCATTTGAGCGTTTCAGTTCGGATTTAAGCACTCAGACATCGGCAAAGAGGGTCTGATCGCAGTCTACAGTACTGCTACAACCAAAAAAAGCCTAACCCAAGTGCCTAACTGCCAACCGACCTGCTACTCTACAATCTAGAATCATGATGCCTCTTCTTCAAGCATGTCTAGGAAACATTTTGCATCTGTCTTCTGGAAGCGCGCCTTATCAAAGTGCAGCTCATTGGCTGAAGCCGCCTCAAATCGAGTCCACAGTTCTTTCTTGAGAGTAGTTTCTCCAGCCAACCTTCCCTTCAGGTTCGTGCTTTCCAAGCCTTTCCAGGGGGTACCAAGCAAGGCCTTGCCATGCAAAGAAGGGGTTTGGATGGACTTGTCATCTGGAACATTCAGTTTCCCCTCCATGTTAGTCCAAGCTGGAATTAGAAGTGGATTATTGTCTGATGGATCTGTTAACACCATGGTCTTGAGTGGTGACAGAAACCACTCAAGAGACCACTCAAGAGGATCTTTGGCTTGTCTGGTGGGTCGATTGAGCCCATTAATGTCATACCTTGATGCTAGATCCTTTGAGATTTCATCAGATGATGATCCAGAACGTTTGTCATCCCCAGTTGGAGGATCTTCAGCTTGTCTGGTGGATTGATCGAGCCCATAAATGTCATACCTTGACGCCAGATCCTTCAAGATTTCATCAGATGATCCAGAACGTTTGTCATCCCCAGTTGGACCATTGCTATCAATATCTTCCTTTCTTGAGTCCTCCGGGATTGGAGAGAACAACTGTTGCTTGCTAGATAATGCTGTCTTCAGGCATGATCTAGGTAGTGCTCTGCTCTTCTGATTTGAGGAAGTGCAAGGCGAACAGAGCTTGTCCTCTAGTGAGGCCTTGTTTGCTGGAGCAACATGAGGTGTCATGGTGCCAGTCCATGATTCCTTTGCCTTCACACTTTGCTCTAGATCAGGATGATTATCATCAGAAATGGTTAGCTTTGAAAGTCTGAGAAGATTATTCGACTCGTCAATGCTAGAAGCTGTGTTCATCTGGGTTTTTGATGTTGTGCACCTTGATGAGCATGCTTTTGTTTTTGGCACTGGTGTCAAGTGAAACAGCTGCTTTCCGCTCTCGACCATACACGATCCAGTGTGCCATGAAACAAGTGGTGAAGGTGAGACAATCATGTCGGGCTCAGTGAAGTTGCTGCAAGGTGACGCTACTGGATCTGTATCAGGTAGCTTGCTGCTGATGATGATCAGCTTGCCATTCCCTTTTGCAGCAGTATTTAGGCACATTTCCGGTGTGTTTTTTGAGATAGCTTCAGTTTTCACCGGACCAGTCTCTAGTGCTTGCTTCAGTCTTGAAGACCATTGCTGCTTACAAAGGAAAGGCATGATGGTAAAGAGAACTGCAATACCAGGGGCTCATACATAGAGGATAATGAAAGATTTGATTACAGTACATACCTTGAAGGAAGCCTTAGTGTCTGTTAAGAAGACATTAAAGGATTCTATCTCTTGTGTTGCTCTTTTGGACACAGTTTCGTATTTAAGGGCATCAGAAAGCAATTCGTCAACCTGACAAACAAAAAGAATGTGAAAACGTTAGAAGAGTATGTTTATGTTACACAGACAGAAAAACTGACTTTTCAAAATATTTTTTTAGCATAAACACAAATTGATTTGTGCACTAACTGAATCAGGGTTCAGGGATCAGCCAGCCACTAATTGATTTGTGCACAAACGAATGAGTTACATTCCAGTTTAGGAAAACACAAAGATATTATGTTATTCGCCTTCTTTTATAACTGCAATATTCCAATTGCTGCTCACAAATTGAGTAGAATAAACAGATAAGCTCTACAAAAACATAGCAACAGAATCAGGAATGAGGTTTATTAAGCACTACCTTTCTGAAACTAATAGTATGAAACTAGCAGTACACAAGTATTCAAGCACATCACCACAAACTCGCCAACCGAAATCACGAATAATGCAGGCAAACGCGACTACCAATCTAATTTGACCGGATAGTTCGATCGACAGTTCATTTTGTTAAAGGACGCACAAGTTCCGACATCATGAAATCACCAATTACCAAAGCAGATGAAGATCAGATAGCTAGGGTTCCGAGTGGAGGGGGGTCGACCTGGGTGATGATGCCCGCGAGGTCGGTGCGGGCGAAGAGGAGGCGGTCGAGCGCCGCGTCGACCTCGGCAGCGGTCGCCTGGGCGGCAGGGGTGGCCGGAGGAGTGGGCTTGCCGATCAGGGATTCCAGCGCCGGGCGCACCATGTTGCCGGAGAGGACGGTGAGCGGGCGCCGCCGCGCCGTCGAGTTGGCTCTGAGGCTCTTCTGCATAGTAGAACACAAGTAGCCAAACACATCAGCACGAATTTGTCAATCCACATCGCGAATAGTGCATGCAAGCGCAAATACCAGTCTAATTTGAGCAGATAGTTCGAGCGAGTACCAAAGGAGATGCAGAACAGAGAGATAGGGTTTCGAGTGGAGGGGGGGGTTCGACCTGGGAGACGATGCCCGCGAGGGCGGTGCGGGCGAGCGCCGCGTCGACCTCGGCGTCGGTCGTCCGGGTGGCAGGGGTGGCGGGGTCGGCGGGGGGAGGGGGCTTGCCGATCAGGGACTCCAGCGCCGGGCGCGCCTTGCTGCCGGAGAGGCCGCTGAGATGGCGCCGCCGCGCCGTCGAGTTGCCTCCGAGTCTCTTCTGCATAGTTGGGGGAGAGCGAGGGTGGGCGCAACGGTCGGGAAGGGAAGGCTCTGGACTCTGGTATATCTGGAGACGGGGAATTTTGAATGCTGTTTTGGGCAAGAGCCAAGGCCGAATAGAGAGGCGGAGAGCCCAAGAGACAAGAGCCTAGGCCTAGGCGTCCCGCGTCCGAGGCTCCGAGCCGGCACGGCAGTTTTTTTTGTTTTTGTTTTTCTGTTTCTTTTGTTTTTCGCTAAAGATTCATGCCGTGGGAGTCTGCATCCATCGATTGTGGCATTTCTATGGAAAATCTCGATTTGTCATGGTTTAGATGTATGGACATTCATCCTTTCTTTGTCTACATTTTAAATTCTGCAAAATTCAGGTTTCAGTCTCGTTATTAAAAGAATTTATGACTCAAAATTTGAAGGTGCCACATATTTATGAATATCAAACAACTTTATAACTCAAATTTGAAGATGCCCTACACAACATTTTGCCCTGTGATGTTTTGACACTAAGGCCTTGTTTAGTTTTCAAAAAAATTCAAAATTTTTCATCACATCGAATTTTGCAACACATGCATAAAGTATTAAATATAGATGAAAACAAAAACTAATTACACAGTTTGTCTGTAAATCGCGAGATGAATCTTTTGAGCTTAGTTAGTCCATGATTGAATAATATTTGTCAAATCAAAATGAAAATGCTACAATGCCCAAAAACCCAAAATTTTGGGAACTGAACAAGGCCTAATTAGCAGTATTAGATATAGACTAATTTCAAAAATCGGATGGAGGTCAATTTGCGAGATAAATCTATTAAGCCTAATTAGTCCATGATTTGACAACATGTTGCTACGGTAAGCATATGCTAATAATAATAGATTAATTAGATTTAATAGATTTGTCTCATTAACTAGTCTATTCTTGTGCAATTAGTTTTATAGTTAGCTTATGTTTACTCATCCTAGTTAGTACTTGGCCGATGCGACACGAACTAAACTTTAGTTCCTGGATCCAAACACAAAGAAACAACATGTAATGTTTGGCAGATTTGATAGACGAACAAGGCATTCCTCTAGAAGCTTTCTACCGGAAGAAACGGACATAGCCAATAGAATTACCATATAAAATAATAGTTTTTTTTTTACATTTGGTTAAGTTTTAAACTTAATGTCACCCAAAAAACAAGAATTATCTTGTTCTTGACATAGCCATATAGTCTGCAAAGCGTCATAAGCATGCCCTTGGCTTCTTCTATGATCAATTTCATGACCTTGATTAATAGTACCTTCTCGATAATCCGATGGGAGTTCTGCTTTCCACCTTACTCCCACTCTCATCTTCCTGGTAGAGTTCATCAGCTAGAATGGGAAACTTACACAAGTAACAGCCCGTGCGTTTCCTCGGATCATCCAACACTACCACTGCTTGAAGCTTTGAATCGATTTCTTCGCAATGCATAATGATGGATCGAACAGCAAGCTTTTATGTGGGCATCAAACAGAAATCAGTTCAAAACAGCAGGAAAGAGGATCTCACACAGGGTGACAGAATGAAACTGTGTTCCTTTCAAAAAACAGAATGAAACTGTGTCCAGAGTACATTATTAGTACTACCAAAACAGTCGAAGCAAGCCAAGGCCCGCGTACAAGGTGTTTGCCAAAATGGCGCAACCAAACCAAACCTTCGCGCGCTCGCGGCCCGCCGCCTCAGTCGCGGAGCACGACGGCCGGGTCCTTGGACGGCGCGAGGTCTCCGTCGGTGCTGCCGGCGGCGGGGTCATCGGTCGCGTCCCTCGCCGCGGTGGTGGTCGGGGTGGGGTCGGGGGCGGAGTCCATGGCCTCCTGGGCCTGGTCGAGGTAGGGCTTGAATCCCACGCGGAAGGAGAGGTAGCCGAAGGCCACGGCGCCAAGCACCACCACCCCCGAGCGCATCGCGTTCTGCCGCGCCCGGCTACCCCCCGCGCCCATCGCCGCCACGGACGCGCGGCGCACCTGGCCGAAGCTGTGGATGCCTGGATGGGCTCCCGACTGTTCGCGATGCCGGTGCCCGGTGGCCGGTGGGCAGCGAAAGGATGACAGCAGAGAGCCTGGATGGCTGGAACGTCGAACGAGATGTGTTATTTTCTTTTGTGATTGATGAAAAAAAAAATAAAGGTGCGGGGGAAGAAAGGAGACGAAGTTCAACTGGTAGCGAGAAAAAAATATATACATAATGAATTAAAAATTTTATAAAATATAAAAGCATGGGTAGAAATGTTACTGCCCAGGATCGAACTGGAGACCTTCAGTGTGTAAGACTGACGTGATAACCACTACACCACAGCAACTTTGATGGTTTTGATTTAGTTTGTACTTATTAAGCGTAACTATGTACTAAGCCTCCAGCATTACCAAAGGCACTGGGCTCAGTTATCTCCGGCATTGACGGCATATTATATACTCCATGTCTTAATCTATTCTAAATTATAAGTTATTTTGAAATTTGTATATTATAAATCTATGTGCAAAAAAAGTCAATTTAGGGGGTGTTTAGTTCCTTTTTTTTCCTAAAAAATTTTGAGATTTGGTCTATCATTTTGTAAAATGGAACTAAACACCATGCAATTTTTTTATAAAAAGGTGGTTATTCTCGTCATCAAGAGGCCAAAAACTCAAAAATGATCCTCAAGAGGCTCTCATAAGACAATAAATTCTGGATTTTGGATGGAACTAAACATGCCCTAAAAATTTTGGCATTTTGCATTCCACTATTCCAAAATAGTTGACATTTTGCATTTTGCATTTTTTTAAACTAAACACCCCTAACTTATAATTTGGAATGAAGAGAATAGTTAATAGCATCTGGCAATAAAGTTTGATTATTTACAAAATTATATGTACAACAAATCATTCGATCACTGAACATAACTATTGTTGTATATATAAGAAAAGTCAGCAAATCGATAAGATAGAATTGGACGTGAAGTCGTCTCAATGCTTTCATAGTTCTTGCTTAAAAAACGATACAAGTTTTGTCAAAAAGATCTTGATCGCTAACAATGAATGTACACTACATATATACATGTGCCCGACGTTTGATCATTTGAGTTATGCAAATGTTTCTATTTTCACATAACGTATGACACTACATCCATTTAAGTTGAGATAATTTTCTGTATATGATTAAATATTTGTTGCTGTGATATTTAATATGAGCCTTGGATTTAATTTAAATTGGATCAACCCTAATTAAAATAAACAAAAGTTGTTATGTCATTATATTTGGTATGAGCGTCGTACAATAAAATTATATGCCTCGTTGCGATGTGTATATATGTTTGCTAGCATCTCTAAACGTGACGGAGACTGCTTAGAATATTTCGAATAGTTTGTGATAGATATGTAGTTTCATTGCCGTGGGGTTAAGTAATCAGCTTTGAATAAGCTAAGGGGTGGGACAGTTTTAGACATTTTGTCTAATCTAATTCTACAAAGTAAGGTTGATTGGGATATGGACTATCTCAAAGAAAGTAACGGTGTCTATTGTTAAATCATGCCTTTAGACCCTTCGTATGACCTTTTGACCAGGATTATAATTGTCTTTCTCTCGTCGTTGGACTTGGAATTTCATGTGGAAGAAGATTAGAGAATCGATATTTCTGTGCTAAACTGGGTCGCCATTCATCGGTGCTTTGCTTCAGGTAGGAAGCCGCTTCAAACCCCGGACGCACGCACACCACAATGCCGTCATCACGGAGCACGGCCGCGGAGAATCCTTCCACACCGACAGGCGAAGCCCCCGTTCCGGCACGCGGCGAGCAATCTCAGCCGCTCGATCGCAATCTCACGGCCGCGGGCAACAGCCGCCGCTCGCCCACGGTTGCAGAATCAATCCCGCGGACCCACCAAGCACGGAATCCCGAAAGTACCCATCGGGCCACGCAACTCGGCCTGCGAATCCCCGTTCGAACGAGGGTAGGGAGGTCATTTTCTTGCGCCCAGTCGATGGCGATAGGATATGGGCTCGCGCAGTAGGACTGGGGGACTAGAAGCGCGGCTAGGGTTTGTACGTTCCTCACACATTTCTCCCCCTCTCTTCATCTTCTTCGGCTCCACCAGCTGCCTCCGGTCCGCCGCCGCCGAAACCTTAGCCTCCTCCAGCTCCTTGACCTCGGCAGAGCCATGGCGATGCGGGCTTGCAGGAGGTTCTTGTAGCCAGAAGGGTCAGTTCCCCAGTCCCCACCTACAAGTACGCGAGTGTAGTGTGACCTTCGCCGCCGCCGCCGTCTCCATGACGACCATCAATCCCTTTGAACTCCTGGGCGCCGACGACAACGACGACCCCACGCAGCTGCTGGCCGCCGCCGCGGCAGCCAAGCAGAAGGCCGAGGCGAAGAAGCAAGCGGCGGCGGCGACCGCCGGCCCCGCCAAGTTGCCAACCAAGCCTGTCCCCCCTGCTCAGGCCGGTGAGTTCGGGTTCGGTCGCGTGGTTGTTGGATCTGGGGTTTAATATAGGTTTTATCCTCATCCTGAGGCGTGGACCATGGAAATATTGTTTTTTTTCTGAACAATTTTAGGATATCCTGCTGATTAGCATAGACGATACATTGATTCGGATGTCATCTTAAGGAAAACTACATCCAGTATAATTATAGTAGTAGTACATGTGATTTTAGGCCATTTCCGTCACAAAAAAAGCTTTTTTTTCAATATATGGAATGCTTACATGCTCCAAATGTTTCAGTGAAGGAGGCCCGCAGTGGTAGTGCCCCCTCCCGTGGTGGTTATGGGCGTGGCGAACGTGGTCGTGGCAGAGGAGGGCGAGGATATGGTCAGAACCGTGATTATGGCAGCGAAGATGCTAATGGGTTTCAGGGAGGATATGGTACTGGAGGAGGTGCCAGAGCTGGAGGCGAAGAAGGAGCCCAGGACAGAGAGAGGGGCCCTCGTCCACCGTACCGTGGTGGTGGCGGAGGCCGGCGGGGTGGATACCGTGATGGTGAATTTGGTGATGATTCTGAGAGGCCACCTCGGAGGCCCTATGAACGCCATAGCGGTACTGGCCGTGGGTTTGAAATGAAGCGCGAGGGTTCAGGCCGTGGGAACTGGGGAACTACCACTGATGAATTTATCGCCCGGTAAGATAGCTAGGTTTTTGTTGTATTAGCTGTTGAAGTGCACATTTCTGAAGATAGAACTAACATGTTGTGCTGTTTGGATGACCAGGGAAACTGAGGAAGGCCTGAAGCTGGAAGAGAAGGCCCCTGTTCCTGAGAAGCAGGGTGCACTGGAGGATACTCCACAGGCAGAGGAGAACAAGGAGAACAAGGATGCCACAGCTAATGAGGAAGAAGAGAAGGAAGAGGATAAGGTATACTTCTCCCTGCTTTGATCTTCTGTCCTAAAGGCTATGATTTTGTTGTTAACTTGCTTTTTTTGTTTGATATTGAATTGATTTGAAATAAACATGTGGATCTTCTGTGGTTATTTAACATTGCAACAACAACCTGCCACATTCATGGAACTGATGAAAATGTGTGTAACAGACAAGTTTTCTAGAAACTTTTGAGTAAGGTAGACTCAATAGCTGTATGAGTTGCTATAGCAGGTGATTAGCAGCAGCTGCAGTAATGTAATCCAGTGCAGTTATTTGACTTCAAATTTGGAACAGTTCTAATATTTTCTTACCTACATCTTTTATTCTATATGGGCAATTTTAAGCTTGGTGATCATGACACCTGTTTCCCATAAGGAACTTCCCTTATCCATTATTGTACTGATATGTGTTTCCATGTTGATGATCGTCTGACCAAATTTTTTGATGATGTAGGAGATGACTCTTGAGGAGTTTGAGAAAATAAGGGAGGAAAAGCGGAAGTCACTTCTTGCCCTTAAGACTGAAGAGAGGAAGGTTGAAGTTGATAGGGACCTGCAGTCTATGCAGCCGCTTGCAAACAAGAAAGGAAATGATGAAATTTTCGTGAAGCTGGTAAATTTTCATTATGCCTAAATTTTTTCTGCTCTTATAATGTAATGGACATGTCCAAGCCTGATTATTATTTTCTTGGCAGGGTTCTGATAAGGATGCTCTGAAGAAGAAAGAAAATGCTGATCGTGATGAACGCGCTAAGAAGGTCTTGCATCTCTCTAATTGTCCTGATTTCCTCCTATCAAGCTGCTGAAAAATGCTATTTTTTTATTTCCACACTGGTGAAATTGACCATTGCCAGTTAATTATGGCGCGTAGCCCACTGTCTTATTTGAACTCCATGAACACACTAAAATTTACTCTCTTGGTCTTGGATTCATTTGCCATTCCTTTGTCCTGTGGCTATAACTTTGCCATAGTGATTTCTCCTGCTTGTGCTTTCAATCAGATCACCAGGTTCACTCTTTTTTACTGTATATCTACTGCTAATGAGGGAATGATTCACTTATTTCTTTTTTTTCCTCTCTCTCCCAGTCCGTGAGCATCAATGAGTTCTTGAAACCTGCTGAAGGAGAAAGGTACTATGGCGGGCGCGGCCGTGGCAGGGGCCGTGGAGACCGTGGAGGTTTCAGAGGGGGATATGGTGGGGGTTATCATGCCCCACCAGCTGCTCCTGCAATTCAAGACCAATCCCAGTTCCCTTCGCTTGGTGGGAAGTGAAACATCTGGTACCTGAAAATCCATATCGTCTTTGCTGTCAAAGTCGGGTTCTGCTTTGCAGATTACTGTGTCACTGCTAATCAGACATAATGGTGTCGCATGTTGTTTATTCCCTGCTGTGAGTCGACTTTGTATATCAGAGTTGTCTGTCAGAATTTTGTTAGGCTATTTGCCGTTTTACTCGAGAACCAGTCATGAGTTACCAGCTTTGTTTCTGTTTTGTGGCTATATTTGCAGTTTTCTTTTTCTTGCGGAAAGCGCCTTTATCAATTGTCTTAACAGTAATGTAGTGTAGTATGGAAAATCTGCACATGTAGGACACAGGCATGCCATTGGTTATACACGGTAAGATCACCCACCACAGCACACACATATTACACACGTCCAGCATATAAAATGAAACAAAGCACAACCACTTCTGTAGTTACATGTGTTATGGTGCGTGCGTCATTGCGTCGACATATCACGGATTTCACATGTACAAATGTAGCTGAAGTGCGGTGGAATCCGTGACTTTCCAGTACAAGATCTCTCATACGTCCCTTGCGGCGTCTGATGTTCCCGGCCAGGATGCATTTGCCAGGCTCCGGTTTGAGAAGGCTCCAACAAGCTCCAAGCAAACCGGGGTTGAGAAAATGGACTTGACATGATCTGGTTGGTAGAGTATTCACCAACCATGGAGATGTTCTTCTTTAACAACTGTTTTGACCTCGTGAGAACCCTACACCAGCTTGGCAGCTTCCTCTCTCGGCGTGCTGTCCCTCAGAAGGCCTTGAGCTGCTGCAGCATGGCCAAGCTCGGGACGTTCCGCTTCTCGGCGTCCTGCACGATCGCGCCGCTCCTCAGCAGCAGGTGGCGCCGCGCAGCTTCTGCATGTCCTCCTGCATC
>Ga0182004_10001176_pt1 | contig 18612 bp, 9 predicted proteins | sample Sormic07211540_1_FD_120479 | JGI IMG/M metagenome (GOLD analysis project Ga0182004, IMG submission 120479) | Endophyte microbial communities from Sorghum bicolor roots, Mead, Nebraska, USA - 072115-40_1 MetaG | ecosystem: Host-associated > Plants > Roots > Unclassified | place: USA: Nebraska...
AGACGAAAACAAAAACTAATTACACAGTTTAGCTGTAAATCACGAGACGAATCTTTTGATCCTAGTTAGTCCATGATTGGATAATATTTATCACAAACAAACGAAAGTGCTACAGTACCGAAAGCTTTTCACTTCTCTAAACTAAACAAGGCCCTAGCCCATATACGTACAATAATTACCGTGAAATCCCAACTGATGTGATGGTGCAGGCAGGACGTACCGCATCCGGGTACACAACGTGGGCACGTCGACGAGCCTCAACTTCCGGATCCAGGGGCACAACATGGTGCTGGTGGAGACGGAGGGCTCCTACACCTCGCAGCAGAACTACACGAACCTGGACGTCCACGTCGGCCAGTCCTACTCCTTCCTCGTCACCACGGACCAGAACGCCAGCTCCGACTACTACGTCGTGGCCAGCGCCCGGCAGGTGAACGAGTCCCTCTGGCGCCGCGTCACCGGCGTCGCGGTGCTCCGCTACTCCAACTCCAGGGCCCCCGCCTCCGGCCCCCTCCCGGACCCGCCGCAGGACCAGAACGACCGCACCTTCTCCATGAACCAGGCGAGGTCCGTCCGGTGGAACCTGAGCGCCGGCGCCGCGCGCCCCAACCCGCAGGGCTCGTTCCGCTACTCGTCCATCAACGTCACGCAGGCGTACCTGCTGCGGAGCACGGCGCCCGTGTCCATCGACGGCAGGCGCCGCGCCACGCTGAACGGGCTCTCCTACGCGCCGCCGGAGACGCCCCTGCGGCTGGCGGACGCGTACGGGGTCAAGGGCGTGTACACGCTCGACTTCCCCGAGCGGCCACTCAACAAGGGCGCCCCGAGGATCGCGCGCTCCGTCATCAACGGCACCTACCGTGGGTTCATGGAGCTCATCTTCCAGAACAACGACACCAGGATGCAGAGCTACCACATGGATGGATACGCCTTCTTCGTCGTCGGGTAACTAACCAATCCCATCCATCGATCAACGGACATGTTATCGATCGATCCTTGGATACATATATAGATACTAACCGTGCACCGTGTGCTGCGGTCGTCGGCGGTGCAGGATGGACTACGGCGAGTGGACGGAGGACAGCAGGGGAACGTACAACAAGGGAGACGGCGTGGCGCGGAGCACGATACAGGTGTACCCGGGCGCGTGGGCGGCGGTGCTGGTGTCCCTGGACAACGTCGGCGTCTGGAACGTGCGGTCCGAGAACCTGGACTCGTGGTACCTGGGGCAAGAGGTCTACGTCAGGGTCGTCAACCCTGAGGACACCGGCAACAAGACCGAGATGGGCATCCCCGACAACGCCCTCTACTGCGGCCAGCTCCACAAGTACCAGAAGTACGCACGGTTTCTTCAGCTCAAGTCTCTCGCATCCTCCTGCAATGCTTGCTAATGCTCTGTGCACCTCCACACACTCCGATTTGTTGTTTCTGCAGGGAGCAGACGCCGCACCACAAGATGGGGGTGTCTGCTGTGGCGCCGAGCTCGTTGTCCCTGGCGCGCCGGCTGGTCGCGTCGGCGCTGCTCGTGGCCGGATCCTTCGTGTTGGCGCCGTAGAGTGGCACCGTTACTTGTGCGCCGAGGCAACACCGTTGACATAGGCTTGTTTAGGATTATTAGAGGTGTAGGCCGCGTCATTGTCATTTTTCCCTGTCGATATGAGAAATGTTCTTGTTCATGTGCCAGTAGTGCTGGGCTCTGCCTGCCTGACTGCACACGATACAGTGTTCCTTCGCTTTTTGTGTATGTGTGTGTGTGCGTGTTGCCTGTTAGGAAGGGTCGATTGTTTATCTCTGATTAGTTCGTCCCTTTTGTTCGACGTGATAACTCTGATCTTAGCGTTTCTCACATCTCCTGTAGTCCTGTTCTTCAATTGCATTTTTTTCTTAGTCGACGTAAAGCATGTGGGCTGTGGGGATTCAATTCTACTCAAGAAAGACCTCCCAGTCCATTTGTATGAGCCACTGGGTGCATCCGTGCATGCAGTCCACTCCTCCTTAGGCGGATCAAGCGTTGATGCGTGGGCCAGATTCGTATGCAGCAACGTGGTCTTGCGAAGCTTTGCCCATTTCCATTTCAGTATTACTAATAACGTGTTAGGCCCATTTGCTAGAGTTACGGTCACCTCTGATTTCAGCTATTCCATACATTGTTTTTTTGGCAGGCCATACATTGTTAATTGTAGCTAATTTATTTAAAGCAATAAGTCGGTTTTATCTCTCTTCATATAAAATAAATTTAGAAGTAGAAGGTGGTATACATGTTCTTTAGCTTCATCGACTCTAACTTCTCTATGGACTCGATGAAACTGTGCCAAATAAACTCAGCATATGGGTCAGAGAAACTTACTTTCCCCATTTCAAACTGTTAGTCATTCTTCTAGCTTTTACTTTCCCCGTTTCAAATTATGAGTCATTCATGTTTTTCTAAATACACATCTAGATAAGTAGCGCAAGCTATGTATTAGAAAAACAGAATGATTTACAATTTGCAATGGAGAAACGAAACAAGCTAAGTCTACAATGGCCAACAATGAAGGCAAAAACTAGCGTTTGGAAAATAGAGGATTAGAGATCCAATGAAAGAATAAAAGTGAAATGAGGTGCTTACGATTGCGGGGTCTCTTCATCTCAATAAGATCACAGAGGAGCAAGAAGCCGAAAGCTTAGCAGCTGGAACATGGATAATGCTACTATGCCATGTTCCTCGTCTAAGGAGCTTCAATCAGGAAGAATTGTGCTCCTCATCACGAGAACGATTATGTTCCTTCAGTTTAAAAACCTCACTCAATTTATCATACCACGTGCCTTCATTTAGTTCCTCGACCAAACCTGTCATCACAGGATTTTAGTAATTAGGTGGCATTGCTCGCAAAAAAAAGTAACTAGGTGGCATAGGAATCTTGAATCTTAAAGCCCAAAACATTTACTTACTTAGTAAATGGCTACACAAGTTAATAAATGAAGATGGGATTTGGCAAGAATTTCTTAGAAAGGAGTACCTAAATAATAGTAAGACCATAGGTGAAGTTAAATGGAAACAAAGGAGATTCACAATTTTGGTCAGGCCTTATAAAGGTCAAAGATCGCTTCCTTTGTCTCTCCATTTTTAACCTTCACAATGGTATACTTAGATTAAGTTATATGAGGATAGATGGTTTGAAAACTCTACTTTCAAAGAACAATACTCATATCTATGCAACATTTGTGGAAAGGAACAAATTTTAATAACTAGTGTTTTCAACTCTACTCCCCTTGGTATTTCTTTTAGAGGAGCATTTGTTGGGGAAAACGGCTTAAATCAAATGACCTAGTTACGAGGACTCCATTTGTGCAATTGGATGATCAACGAGATTCCATTAAAAGAAGCCTTTCAAAACTAGGATCTTTCACCATACAATCAATGTATAAGCATCTTGTGAACCAACTTGCCTTTTCTCTAAACAAATTAATATGGAAGTTAAAATTACCCCTTTAAATCAAGGTTTTAATTTGGTTCTTACTAAGGGGGTAATTTTAACGAAAGACAAATTATTAAGAAAACATTGAAAGGAGATGACCGATGTTGTTTTTGTGTCAACAAAGACATCCGACATATGTTCTTTGATTGTCAGTTGCAAGATTTGTCTAGAGAGTTTTCACTATATAGCATTTGGATAACAACCTCCTACAAAAGTAGATGATTTATCTAGAGTGTGATTTCAACAAATAGGCTAGCATATGCATCCTTCAATTTGTGTGGGATAAGTGCAATTCTATGGTCTATTTGACTTTGTAGAAATGATGCAACTTTTAACCAAAAAAATATACTCTACATTGTTTTCATGGCAATTTATTGAACATTCTGCGAGGGGAGAGCAACAAATCACTTTTGACCTGGGCCTGTCACATATTGGATACTTTTAGCTATGGAGATCTTCACCAAGTATGAGTGGTAGTGCTTAGATAGGCTTGTTTGATTTCGCCTTTTATTAGCTTTATAAACCGGTGGTTGAAACTAGAACATCAAAAGACTCATGCTCTAGCTCTGTTATCCCACGTTGCTAAAAAGCATAATTTTTTCCATAGTTAAATGAACCATTAGTTAAATTTAATATTGAAGAATTTATGAACTGTATTACTTATGCAAAAAACCAATTTGTTTGGCCATATCTCCTACACCTGACCACAGTGATGAGATACTCAATTCTGACGATAAACAAAGAAGATATAGCCAACTTTATATGGACACTGAACACCTCAGTCACCGATGAGCCGATGAAAATTTTCTGCTTGTCCTCACTCCATTTTCAGCACTATAAATAACACTCTTTGCACTGCACTCTGCAGGCCTGCCTTAAACAAGGCATCCCCAGGTCAAAGGGTTAGGTTTTCTTTCTATCCAGAGTCTCCCAGTACCAGCTACAGCAAATCTGCAACGGCTCGTCCCCCTCGCCTTTAATTATGGCCATCACTGATACTACTAAATTAACTTACTCCTACTAAAGTAACCCACCAAGTACCAAAAAGTCATAAGCACACACAAGACACACAACACACAGAAAGGAAAACAAGCAGTGCATATATCTGATCTACCACTACCAAACAATGATTGGTTTCACATGTGTGGAGGTGCCATGATGCTAACCACTCGCCACTCCGGCTGATATCCATGGGCGCTCTATCAGTTCCCGGTCTATGCAGCGACGGAATCTGGGGCAACTGGATGGGGATTAGGATTACAGAGAGAGGAGTGCGCTGCCCATCTGCACTTTTGCAGAGAGGGACAAAAGGATCCTCACGGCAATGCACTGCTGCTGAGAAGGATGTGCCATCCTATGCTGGTGTCATCTTGCACTAACAAAATCTTCAAGAATCAAGAGGATTTTTTGGATGGGATTTCGAGGGGAAAGTGTGCTCTCAATTTGCAGACCAAGACAATTAGAGGGAAGAATCTTCTGCATTACAGATGAGGAAGACGTGGCACCTATGCTAATGCCATCTTCTTCCAGACTTCCACATCCAAATCTTCATCATTTCTCTGAAGAAAAAGAGAAAATGGATGAAAGAAGAATACATAGTTTTTCTTATTCTGTTAAGATCAGCTTCGACATTTTTGTAAACACTCATCATTTCATCAAGATTATGGATAACATATTGTTAATCATGCAATTCCTGTACTCTAGAAGACAGGTGTGTGTGTGTGTGTGTGTAATTTTTTTTCAGTCTCTACTACTGAAGTACTCCAAGTAGCCACAAGGTCCACTTCATTTCTTAGTGGCCCATGTAGCCAAGGAAGCTAGGATCCAAGATCACCAAAGGAGACTGTGGCTGGTAAAGCCTCTGTGTGAGTGTGAGTCGCTGTCATGGACTACAACAGCCCAGGCCACCACCCTGAATCCGCGCCCGTGACAGTTGAATACTCGAGAGCGCAACGGAACAAAGCCATCCGCATCAGACCAGGCAAGGAGAGGAACTAATAAAGAACGCCCAACGGCCCAAGCCGCTGCTGCGGTAGGCTCCAAGCGTTGAACTGGTAGAGCATGACACCTGGGGCCAGAGTGCCAGATAGGCAGTTAGGTGACTTGCTGCCCTGGCCATGGCCACGCGTGGTTGATGCTTCTGGACTGCTAATACAGCTCACTCCAATTAGGCAGATCGCCTTTTTGAGAAACAGCCCGGGTAGTCAACGAACCTGTTATCTCTCTATGACAGCGAGAGTTTTACTTTTACCTCGGGAGTCAGGTTTCCTACGAGTTCATACTGCAGTGGATGAGTTTTTTTTTCGCTGCTCTGAAAAGTCATGACTAAAAATACTATTCGTTGATTTATCGTGAGAGAAAAATACTATTGGCTGATATAAAAAAATACGAACAAGCCTTAACCTGAACTTGATGTTCGCATGATTGAATGGAGGGCCGAATCGACATGTTCTCTTAATGCCGAAATAACGGTACTCACAACGTCTAAATCCACCTTCGATTCGGAACACAAAAAATGTTGACAAGTTATTGCCGAATTGACATGTCCACCGATAGATTTTTTTTGTTTGGACCAGAAAGCAAAATATTATCTAAATAAAGAACCAATACAAATAATTTAACTAATAGCATCTTTGGAATAAAATAAAGAAAACTACTATTTCGATTTTCATGTGGATTAGGAAGTTAAATGTCTGAACGAAGAGTCCATCACAAGGAACGAAGACAATGGCAAAACAGTATTCTCTATTCTGGTTTCTACTAGGATTAAAAAGCAAATATCTATATCTAAATAAAGAGCTAATGAAAATTGAATGAGTCTTTTCAAATTGGAGATAGAAGATATAAAAAGCTTATAAGATTGAAAAACGAGATGACAGCAAAACTAATCGCACAATCTGCGTGGGTCATTTTGCTAGTGTTTATTTGGTAGGCATTCTATAAAATGCAATACAGAATCATTAAGCTTGCCATTAAATGCTGATTTTTTATGCCTTCATGGACAAGACAAATATTATGAAAATGTTTAAAATCTTTTGGAACAAAACATCCTTTTTGATTGAGCTTTACAAGTTTGCTAGCAAAATGGGAAATCAATAGGTAAATCAATGAGTTTTCAAGTGGCTAAAATTTTTGGTATCTATCATAATCCTTATTTTTCCCGACATCCTCCCACCTCCAGATTGATCCAATCGCCCACCTCCAAATTGACCAATCGATATGCGTGCACATTTGTGTGATTGGGTCGATTATCTCAAGGGCGGAGAGCGCTTTTTTTTTGCAATCTTGTCAAAAATTAAGATTGAGAGTATTTTTTGGAAAATCTTGAAGATGACCCTTCGTAGTGTAAGCATGGACCAAACCGTCTTCCCTTTTTTTTTCGTAAAATAGTAGCAGAAGAGCTGCCAATTTTGCAAACGTTCCAAAGACTCCACTCTAAAATGTTTTTATGTGTTCATCTAGCTGGCTAGGTCGGCCCTGCTGTTTATACTGTCCCACGCTCCTCTTGTATGGCAAAACAGAAACCTTCATCACGGAAGCGTAGAAGCATCTTTTGCCCCCAATTCCTACCCGACGGAGACAGACAGCCTTGCTTCTTTTGCTCAAGTACTCTCGTCTCGTGCCTCCAGCTCTCCTTCCCAGATCCCCCACTCCTTCGCTCGCGTCTCCCTCCAGCCTCCACCGCCCCCAACTCCTCGCCGTCCCACCGCCCCTCACAACCCCCCACCCACCACTCACCTCCATCCCCACCTCCGCACTCCCGCAATTCGCGTCGCCGACACCCCGCCCCGCTCGGCGGCGGAGACAGAGAGCGCGCCGAGCGCGCGGCGGCGGGCGGTAGCGTAGCCATGCTCCACAAGTTCGCGCTCGCGTTCAAGACCAAGACCATCGAGTTCTTCGCCGAGGAGGAGGAGGACGAGGACGCCGACCGATTCGCGCGCTCCCCGGCGCCGGGTGCGGATGGGGTCCTTGCCGGGCAGCGGGTGGTCGTGCTGAAGCCCGACCCGCTGCTGAACCCTAACCCTAATAGCGCGGATGGGGGGGAGGGGAAGGCGGCGTCCGGGCAGGAGGCCGCCGTCGCTGCGGCGCTCGCGACGGCCTCGTCTTTCCAGGCGGCGTACCTGCACCTGCAGGCCGCCCACGCGCCGTTCCTGCCGGATGCGGCGGCGGCCGCGGACGCCGCCGCGGTGTCGCACCTCCGGCGGCTGTCGGAGCTCAAGCGGATCGCGAGAGGTGGGCCGGCGGACCCGCCCTCGCCGGACGGGGACGGGACCCTCACGGCGCACCTGGAGGCCCAGGTGCGCGAGAACCAGGCGCTGCTGCGGTCCTTCGACGCCGTGGTGAACCGCCTGCAGGCGGCGCTCGACGCCAAGGACGCCGCGGCTGCCGCGCTGCGGCTGGACCTCGAGGCGGTCGACGACGCCAACGCGCGGCTCGCGGGCCGCCTCGACCGCGCGCTCGCGCCTCCGCCGGGCGGCGACGCCGTCGGCGCGATGCTGTCCGCGGGCGTCTTCGACTCTGTCCTCCGCGACGCGCTCCGCGTCGCCCACCGGTTCGCCCGCGCGCTTGCCGAGGTCCTCCGGTGCGCTGGGTGGGACCTGGCCGCGGCTGCAGAGGCTGCCTACCCTGGTGTCTGCTACTCCAAGGCCGGCCACTGCCGCTACGCGCTCCTCTCCCGCGTCTGCCTCTCCATGTTTGACGGATTCGACTCCTACCAATTCGGTGCCACAGCTGACACCACAGAGCTTGGAGGAATCGAGCTGGCAACCCGGAGGAACGAGTCACTGCAGCAATTCATCGAGCACTCAGATGCAGACCCCATGGAGCTGATGAATTCAAGCCCGGACTGCGAGTTTGCCCAATTTTGCGACCGCAAGTACAAACAGCTGATCCATCCTGGCATTGAGTCCTCCCTGTTTGGGAATTCAGACTGCGGGACATTGCCGGTGATGAGTGTGGCCGGCCCACTCTACGAGCTGTTTGTTGCAATGGCAAGCTCAATATGGACACTCCATAGGTTAGCCTGGGCGTATGACCCAGCAGTCGGCATATTCCAGGTTGGCCGGGGCACAGAGTTCTCAATGGTGTACATGGAGAACATTGTCCGGTCGAAGGGTTTCATGGCGAGCAAAGAGCTCGGGAAGACAGTGCGACCAAAGGTCGGGTTCACGGTGGTGCCAGGGTTCCGGCTTGGAGGGACAGTGATCCAATGTAGGGTGTATCTAGATCATGGGAAGAGGGAGGAAGACATTATAGATTCGATTTGAGATGAAGTGAAACTATAGAGTCAAAGAAAGAAACTGTACATTCCAAAAACAAAAGGAGGTTGTGTAAAGGCGATCAAGAACAGTGCGTGGAAAATAACCTGCAGGATCCAAGTCGCTGCTCAATGATGAGTATAAAGAAAGCTATTTATCTTTTGTTTTAGTTTTTTTGTTCAGCTGATGAAAGGAGGGGGGTTTTGTAGGGCTGTACAAAGGTCATCAGGCTCAGAGAGCTTTGTGTTCTAACAGAGTCGAAGAGTTATTATCTAATCTTCGGTAACTTATCTGTGTGTAGCTCGATTCCATCTGTAAATGTATATTTATGAGTATGTGCTCGCGGGTCTCTTATATTTAGAAAACCAGTTACTGCATTGTCCTACTGAATGAGTGTTTATCTTGCCATTGTTTTCCTGTTGTCTGATCAATCCAGAACTGTCGCATAAGCATGTTTGCCATTTAATGTTGCCGCCCATCCGCTGCACTAACGAAAATGCGTGCAAAATAATTTTGGATCGAGAAGTCAGTCAGGTGGCACACATGCCTTCTGTCCGGAAGACATGCTTAACGCCTTGTTGAAAGGTTTCATTCAGGTAAAACACTTTTTTTTTTCCCTTCAGCCCGTTAGAAAAAGGATTCTTATCAGTCTCCTGTCACCGTATCTTCTGTACGTTCTCCCAGAAAGCCAGTTCCATAGCGGGCTCGTGGCGTACAAGTACAACCATCAACGTTCTCGGAGCTAATTTTTCACGCCGTTCTCTTTTCCATTGAAAAGGTTTCGTACTCGTGCAGCTACTGGGCATTGATTCCCAGTGGCACCCAACCCAACCCATCCATCCTTGACTCTACACAGCTGTCTGGGCTGGGCTACCATCACTAACTGCATCTTGTGATCTTGTCACCTACGCACGCAGACGCCGCAGTAGATTAGCAGCAAGTTGTAAACGCTCTTGTTTTGGCACATGGACACATCTGGTGGTCTGTTTCACGCGATAACATGGTCGCTTTGCTTGCTGAGAACGGTGGCGACTTCCGCCACAGTTTCAGATTTCAGAACGCTGCGAAGAATAGAAAACGTCTCGCGACCGAATTTCTACCTCTGAATGGGGGGGAGCCTGTTCTTGGGACATGATTAAGACGCACAGCTGGCTCTGTAGGATGCTCTGAGGTCCAGGCACAGGGCACAGGGTCTCTCTGTGTGTGTGGGGCGTGGCATGTTCGTTGCTTCGGCTCTAGTCCAGCAGCCGGGCTCTGCAGACTGTCCCAAGCATTTTTTTGACTTCTGACCTTGCGGATTCCTGTCGTGCTCGCTTCGCGGTCGCGGCTTACAGCGCGGGACTGCGCGTGCCCCGTTATTCCTTGAGTTCGCTTTACTCCCGTGCCTTCTTGCCGCCGAAGGCGAGCATATTTTGGTGGTGGTGGTCTGGTCGCCTGCCGTGCCGCGACACCGGAAGCTGCGGCAGGCTTCTCCATCATGCTGCCGATGCTGGGGAGTGTCACTGGGTCATCTGCATACATATAGCCCTCGGAGTCCGTGGTCCGTACCGAGAGACGAGAATGAGTGCAATAAACACTGGTACATCGCGAAGGTTTTACCGCTTGAGGCGATCAGCGTGCTGCCACTGTGCCCCCAATGATTTGGGGCCAATCACTTGAGCGTGCCACGTGAGAGACGCGGGACCACTCGTCGAAACACTGAGGCTTTTGAAATCGTTCTCGGTGCAGCACTGATCAGCATGAGCGGCCGGGGAGCCGGGGATCCTGTCACGTTGTTTTCGTTGCTATTAGATCGCAAGTCGCTGCCTTGACGAGATCCACAGGATGTGCCCCTCCCAGGTCTGAGTTTTCTCTGCTGTCTATAACGCTACTTGCCCACTCAAATCGTACTGGCATGTACTTGCGTGTCTCGTGCTGTGGAAACGCACCGGATCCGCCTCCTAGCTTGTGAGTAGATCTGGATTGACTCACTGCTGCGGTGCTGCCTGCCAATGAGCTCTTGTTTTCTTCGCTGTCCTAGACTACTGCTGATCCGGCACTCGACCACTAGAGTATACGAATGGGAAACCCGTTTGGTCTGATCGGATACTGCTAGCCAGCCCAGTTGGGCCATGACGCCCCTTTCATCTGTATAATGTAAGCCCATCTCAGTAACCTGGACCCCCGTTGCAAAGCGTTGGACGTCCGTTGGAGCGAGCAGGCCGCACAGGCCCGCCCCAGCTACAAACTCCGTACCGCGTGCGTGCCCGATCAGTCGGGGATGTGTCTCGAGTGGGAGCGGACGCGGATCAAACGGCAGTCGGGCCGCGCAGCCCGTAGCAGCAGATGATACAACACGGGCAGTCCAACACCAACCGGCTGATTTTGGGGTTACGGCACGAATTGCTGCTGATTCAAACGGCTCTCAATTGCACGGCCTCCGCTGTGTTTTCTTAATTTCTTGGTCTTGCGTCGAGGCAGCCGCGCGACCCCTTCAGCAAGCTTGCTATGCATACTGCCAGGCCGCGGCGTGCGCGTGTTGGATAATTAGCTCTGCATATGCTACGCGAGGTCGATCGTATGTTCTTCCATATGGCCCCGTGACCATAAAGCTGAGCTGGTCAGTTTGGACTTGCTGGACGATGGACCAGCTTTCCAAACTAAGCTTCGATCCGTCACGTCGAGGCACAAGCCAAGAGTCGCCAAGCCGGCAGCACCGCAGCAGTATATAGCTAGGGCACAACGTAGCAGCCCTGATAGCAGCCCGCCCCGCGCGGCGCTTTCCCCTGTTTGCAAATTCCCCTTTGTCAAACCCAACAGTTTAGTTTGCCCTCGTGCTCGTGCCCCGGAACACACGGCGCCGGCGCGGCCCCAAAACCAAAAAGCTAGCCGGCACGCACAGCAGGGGGGCTGGCCGGCCGGGGAAAGAAAACGCCCTGCTGGCTGCTGCTGCCGCCGCTTTGAGCGCCAACTTTATAACGGCGCCCCATTTGCTTGCTTCATTTTCGGTTAGTGCCGGCGGCCGGTCGCGCGCATCTGCGGATCGGAAACGGACTCCGCGCGCTCGCCCGCAGGCCCTATATCTGCACTCTCGGCCGGCCTCTCGGCACAGCTACGATTATTTCATGCTACGAGCCTACGAGCAAATTAAACATGGGGGGCAAAGACACGGCAAATGCAGCAGGAAATTAACACAGAGCTTGCAAAAAGAGCAAGAGGTAGCTAGCTAGCGGTGATCGATGTATCCACTGCTAGCTACCCCAACTGCCGGCTTCACTGCATATGCATGCTCTTGAAAGTACAGTGGGATGGATCGGAGGTTGTGCGCGTTTGAATTCCAACATCTAGTAGCTCTTGCATACAGCAGCACGCGCGCAAGCAAACAATAAGGGGGGCAGGGCAAAGAGCCAAAGACCGGCGGTCTTTGGGCAGCATGCAGCAGCAGGAGGATTCCAGACGACGGTGGTGATCGCCCGTGGCTGCCCTGGCCTGGCCTCCCTTTACTCGACAGGGGGCGAAGGACCAAGACAAAGAATAAAAGAAGGGGCGAAAAAGACACAGTAAAGAGCAGGGAAAAAGATAACGACTGATAGCCTGGCCTGGTTCGTGCTAGCTACACTGATAGCACAGTAAGCAGCAGCAGCAGCGCAGCAGTGTAGCAGCTAAAACAGTGGGGAAATTAGGATGGGGGCCCGGAAAAGGAGTCCATCTCTTCGTCTAATCTACCATATAATCAAGGAAAAAACATAGATATATATTAGCTAGAGAAGGATACACCTAGCTAGCCATCAAATGATGAGCTCGATCGATCGACCAGGTTTACACAGGCACACAGCAGATACGTACGTACGTGCGTGATTGGAACGTTTAACCAAGCTAATTTAAGAGAGGTCACTAATTAAGCCCTACTAGATACATAGCTTCATAAGTTCATAGAGCCACTTGTTAAAAGGACATTCTCCGAAGCTAGGTAACAGTAGCAACTTGCTACTCTAAGCTTGTTGAGTAGGAGTAATTATATTAGTATGGAGCAACCCCCATATTGGCTGCCGCAGCGGCGGCGGCGGCTGCCGCCGCGTAGAGCCCTTCCTTTAGAAGCCCGTCCTTTCTCTGGAGATCCTGGTAAAGCCAAAAGCATCGAAGTTTGGTTTAGTTTAAATCATTTTAACCACGGTTTGTTGGGCGCATGGTAATATATGCTTAAATGTACTATATATATTTATTGTGGTTATGCATGAGAAATGTTTTTTCTTGCATGTCTCAATTTTCATATATTAATTGGAACAAAATCAGAATTCCAAAGATTTCTAATGCTAATCTAATAGGCAAAGATTTGACCAACAATACTTAACAGAATCAAAAGACATGTAGAAAGAGAAGAAGGCTTTGAGTATACATTATAAATTTGTATAATATATATACCATTGCAAATAATGGTAATTCAAAAGGATGGGGTTCCATTATTACAAGTCATCTAATATGATCATCTTGTCTTTTGTTTGAGTAGTCCAAGAGATTTTTTTTTCTAATGAGAGAATGCAGCAAAGAATTTTTGAACTACATTATGTTAATATAACCATGTAGATTGGAATATTACAAAAAAACCTATATATCTCTCTTTTCATTGCAAATATTTTCATAATGTAATAAATTCACTAGTACAAATTGTTACTGCAACATAAATTTGATAAAACAACTGCCAATGTCACAACCAGGAACAGTGAAAACATTTACCAGGAAATCCATCTTATCTTTTATCAAAGTATTGGAGATCACCTCAATCTCACCTTTTGTTTTTGCAAGGAAAATCACGGACACATGAACAAATACAGTTTCCTTTTCACTGAACCTTGTTATTGAACTAATTCAAAGGGGTAATAATATTTTATATCCTTCTTAATTGTTAGTTAGAGATTTTGATGAAAAATACACTTCAATAACTTATTTATTTGATTATCTAAATATAGTCATCTTCTAATTTGGATTTCGTTACACACAAAAGTTGTTCGAGTGTGTAGAGATATAAAAAGTGATTTTTATGCAGATGGCTCCCCCAAATATGATGATTTAGCTAAAGAGTGAGCTTTAGAAAAACTCTTAGAGATGCTTTCTATTGTCTTTAATGCATATCAATGACCACTAATATCTTTTAAAATATTTTTTAACATCCTCCAAAAAATGAGATTTTGCAAGTATACAAATCTACCATATGCATGGCATGTCTCCAAATTAAACAATATAATAAAAAAGATATTTAAGTTTTGACGAAAACTTGTCCTTAATAAAGGACAAATTTTAATGACGGAAGAAATATAACAGTACATTGACAAGGTTTTGACGGATTCATCACCTGAGGAAGCAGGCTTGTCTTCTTGAGCCCCTGGTGATCCGGCATGAGTCCAAAGTGGATGTGTGGAAAGTGCGCCCACTGCAGCAAAACAACCAAAACCACCACACCAAACAAGGATTTAGAAAGGTGGGAGAAAAATGCATGGAGCTTATCATGCGGTTCTGGAAGATCAGGAAACCCTAGCAACGAACAGTACTGGTACGAACAAAACCCTAGAGTGAGAGTGGATCACACACCAGAAATTATATAAAACTATAAAAGAATGAAAGAACTCAAGGAGAAAGATCTAAGCGAGAGGCGCTAGAGGAGGGGATCGGAGGAAACCACTGACGTTCTTGGCGGCCGCGCTGAAGGCCTCCCTGTGCGAGATGTCGGGATTGCCAGCCTTGATGCGTTGGATTTCGTCCCTGCAATCGCATTCCCCGGCCCCGAGGGGGAGCCAGCAGAAAAAAGAAAAGGAAAAGGGAGACGTCAGATCGATGCATATGATCAGCATTCAGCAGCCTAGCTCCAGCGACGACACGACACTAGCATGATTTGCCATCACCAATGAATCATTTGCCATGTCTTATGATATTCATCCCTTTCTCTCTCTTCTGCCATTCTGCCTGTGTGTGTGTGAGAGAGAGAGGGGAGAGAACGACTGAACGGGAGCAAAAACCATCAGGGGTCTCTCTCTTCCTTCTGCAAAAGTTCTTGCCTCTGTAGTCTGTACCCCGGACCGGGCCCGGCCGGGCCGGCCGGCCGGCTGCTGCCAACGAGGCGGCATGCATTGCCGTGACCGATGAGAGAGAACCACCGGACGGCGGCCATGACTTGTACACTGTAACGCACAGCATGGAAAATGTAGTAGTAGCTAGCATTATACACTGGCACTCACTTGATGAAGCGGTTGTACGCCGACGGCACGCGCTGCCTCTTCTCCGGAGCTGCAGACACAGAGAGACACGAGGCACACAAAAACCTGTTAGACACACAGTCATGCCGCGCGCATGAAACACGACCAGCAGTAGCGCTCACTGCTCGGCATGCACGGCAGCACACAGCATGTACGCGCTGGAACTCGCCGCATATATGCACACTGAGGTGCACTCCGGTAGCAGTAGCACGGCGCCGTAGCAGCGTCCACTTCCGGCCGGTTCTCACAGTGAAAAGAGCTCGAGAACGAAACAAAGATGTGTGCCGCTCTCTCGCTCGCTCTCTCTTGGACAGTTGATTGAAAGCCAGCCAACCAGCCAGCGGTGTGGGCGACTCGGCGTCGCACTTATTGATGCGACATGTACAACACCTAGCTAGGCGCATGTGTCGCTTGCTCGCCCATCTGTACGTGTGCTCACTGATCTGGTCAGCCATAGCGAGCATGGACGACGGAGCTAGCTAGAAGATGAGTGTTCTTGAGTTCAACTGATCTGCAAGTTTCACCTAGCTTCCTCAAGGCCAGGCCCAGGCTCAGGCCCAGGCTGATCGTATGATCGATCTCAAGAACGAAACCGAGCAAAACTTGGACAATATATAATCCGAGATGGCGAAGAAGAACTAGCGAATTAATAGAGCACTTGACCGGCGACGTGCATGTAATGGAAGTCTCTATTATTAGGTGGTGGACTCACGTCTGTTGATGACGGGGTTAGTGCGCGGCGACGGCTCTTTGGCCCCTTTACCGGCCGCTGCAGGCGGCGGGGGCGGGGCCGGCGCGGCCGCGTTCCTGCCGCTCGGGATCAGGCCGCCGAGGCCGTGCTGCTCCAGCAACTGCAGCCTCGGGTTCGCGCTGGATATCTCATCCTGCATGCACGCGGACACCGAAGGTTAGGCATGCAATATACGGAGGACATCACAGCTAGCTCCGGCAACTTTGAATCACGCGACGACGAGTCTCCGGGCGGCTCGATCTCCGCGCGCGCGTACCAGCAGGAGGGATTGGTGGTGAGGGTTGGGCGCGAGGTCGACCGACTGGGGGAAGTGGAACTGCCCGTTGTTGACCGAGGTGGCCGGCGGCGGCGCCGTGGTGATGGTGGTGGTGGTGGTGGTGGTGGTACTGGCGGTGACAGCAGCTGGTGGTGCGGCCGCTGCGGCTGTGTTCGTCGGCGTTCCCGGGAAGAGGAGGCCCCTCATGTTGACAGTGAGCAAGCTGCTGCAGTGGCCGCATCGTACCGTCACCGTCTTGAACAAGCTGCTCGTAGGCACGCTCACCTGCACCCACAGGCACAACACCTTCAAGCTTGTAAAATCTTTTGAGATTTAGACTACACGGACAGCTAGCTGCATGTATGTGAATATAGAGATATCGAGAGGAGGGATTCGATCACGGACGACGAGGACGGTGTCGCAGAAGTGGCAGTGCACGTAGCAGAGCTGCTCGGAGGCCGGCGCGGCGGCCTCCGCCGCCGCTACCGGCGTGAGCTGATGCAGCGGCGGGAGGTTCTCCACCAGGAGCGGGGACGGCGGCAGCTGCGGGGACGGCGGGAACACCGTGGCCGCGGAGGCAGCGGAGGACGACGAGGACGAGGACGACATGCCGACAGCGAACCACCGGTCGATCGATGGATCGCTGCTTTCTTCAGGTACGTGCGTGGTGCAGCAAGCAACAGCAGAGCACGCGAAGCAACACTGCAACAGGGCTGGCTTCTTGCCCCGATTTGACGCGGCAACGAACCAACCGAGGTGAGAGGTGGTGGTGGTGGTGTACGTGAGTGGAAAGGCGGCACGCGATTGCTGATTGATGGATGGATAGATAGTTTAGTAGTATATCTCTCTCATCTTCCTCCTCACCCTCTCTCTCTCCTCTTTGCCTGTGTGATCTGATGGGTGTGTGATTTGATGGTTTGGAGTGACTGATGTGTGATGCAATGGAACCTAGTATGTATTGGATCTGTTGTTGTTGCTGCCTCTGCGATTTGGCAACTAGAGAGAGAGGGCCGGGCCGGGGGGAGAAGACGGGAGGCAAGCGAGAGAGTGCCTTGGTTGGTGAGGAGAGAGGGGGAGAGGGAGATATTATAGGCAGAGGAGAGAGCGTGAGAGGGCGGGGGTGTTTTGGGGAGCTCTGGTCAACAATGAGGGAGGGACAGTGGCAGACGCACCTGTAGCGTGCCTAGGTAGTAGGGAGCTAGACGACGGGGGGTTGTGGGGCGTTTTTTTCTCTCGCTTCTGCCATGCCATGCCATGAGAAGTCGAGTGTCGAGAACCAGGCTCTGGAGGAAGATGGCGACGACAAAAGGGAGTCATTTTCATGTGCTAGTATACCGCCATATGTCTCATGTGTGCATGTACGTGTACATGCTGTTTTCTGGTTTACTGTGACTTGAGAGATTGTATTAGAATGTGCGGCTGGGGCACTGCCTTAATTTTTAGGAGAAGAGGATGAGGATTTTTACCAATGAAGGCCTTGTTTAGTTCATCCCACAAACTAAAAACTTTTTCAAGATTATTCGTCACATTGAATCTTACTTCATATACATGAAGTATTAAATATAGATGAAAATAAAAACTAATTGCACAATTTACCTGTAAATCGCAATATGAATCTTTTAAACTTAGTCCATGATTGGACAATATTTGTCAAATAAAAACGAAAGTGCTACAGTACCCGAAACCAAAAATTTTCGAGAACTAAACAAGGCCCAAGTAACTTTGCATAGGATGCTTGGGTAAAATTAAATCAATTTGAAGGGTCGAGATGGCGGACTAGAAGGGGGTGAATATTTTTTTCTAAAACTTAACTAACATGCCGGTTAACCGAAACAAATGCGGAATTAAAACTATCGGTCTAGCCAAGACTATACCCTTCTATCTAAGTTCTCTAGCACCTTGTAAAAGATCCTAAACAAGCAAGTAAGGTGCTACCTTAGCAAGAGCTCACCTAACCAATTCTAGAGCAATGTTACACAAACCTATGTCACTAGTACTTTGCAAACCGAGGAGCTCCTACACAACTAGTAAGCAAAAGCATAAAGCTCCTAAGCTCACTAGCAAAGATCAATAACAAGGCAACCAATACCAAATTAGAGAGGGTAAAATACTTAGCTACACAAACTAAGCAATGTGACTAACAAGGTTATACAAACCAAATTAGTCACGCACACAAGCTAACTAATTACAAGAGCAACTACACAAGCACAAGTATAAAAATGTAAGAACAAGTTTGTGTTAGGGACTTACAAACCAACGGGAAGAACAATGTTAACATGATAATTTTCTCCCGAGGTTCACTTGGTTGCCACCAAGCTACGTCCCCGTTGAGACAAGCTTCAAGGTAGAGTACTAGTCACGCTCTCCCACGTGGAGTGCTTACCACAAGCTCTAGTACTTGACTCGGTCGGACCACTTGTCGCCCTTCACGTCTTGCTCAATTAGAGTTGCTCTTCGCGATTCCCGCGGGTGAGCACCGTACCCCTCACAATCTCTTCTCTAGAGCACCGCACAATCTCCTTGCATGCTTTAACGGAGACACAAGCCACCAAGCCATCTAGGAGGTGGCAACCTCCAAGAGTAACAAGCACCACCGGCTTGCAACACGAACACCTAGTGCCACTCGATGCAATCTCTCAATGCAACGCACTAGAATCGCTCA
>Ga0182004_10001177_pt1 | contig 18609 bp, 22 predicted proteins | sample Sormic07211540_1_FD_120479 | JGI IMG/M metagenome (GOLD analysis project Ga0182004, IMG submission 120479) | Endophyte microbial communities from Sorghum bicolor roots, Mead, Nebraska, USA - 072115-40_1 MetaG | ecosystem: Host-associated > Plants > Roots > Unclassified | place: USA: Nebraska...
GCTCACCGATATCCGTGCGCTTGCGGATCATTTCCTTATTGCGTTACCAAATATCAACAACTTCCTAAAGTGTCCGCTAAAGAGAGAGATTAAGTGGGACGAGAACCTTACAAAGAGGAGAAAGAACGATTAAAGTTGTCAATGGAGTACGAGCCAGTGTTGAAGTCATTGGAGATTTATCTTTAGAATTGAATAATGGTTTTCACTTAGACTTAGGCCTTGTTTAGTTCTCAAAAAAATTTGCAAAATTTTTTGGATTCCTCGTCACATCGAATCTTGCGGCACAAGTATGGAGCATTAAATATAAATAAAAAATGACTAATTGCAGAGTTTACTTGAAATTTGCAAGACGAATCATTTGAACCTAGTTAGTCCATAATTGGACAATATTTGTCAAATACAAACAAAAGTGCTACGGTACCCATTTTGAAAAAAAATTGGACCTAAACAAGGCCTTAAAGAATTATTTTATGTTCCCTATTTGCATAGAAATTTAATAAGTGTTTCGAAACTTGATGATGATCGAATTGATTGCCATTTTAGTGATGGCAAATGTAAGATACTCGTTAATAATAAATGTGTTGGTCTTGCCTTCCGACAAGGCAAGCTTTATTTATTATCTCTTGCTGAAAATGTGAATGATGTATGTGATGACAATATGAATGAATCCCCGTCTACAAATGTAAATAAGAAGCAGAAGACAACTGAAAATATCTCTTTGAAATTATGGCATTGTCGCTTAGGCCAAATAGAACGATTGGTAAAAGAATCAATTCTTCTGTACTTAGAATTTTCTGATTTAAAAAAAATGTGTTGATTGCATTAAAGGAAAGTATGTCAAGAAAATTAAGAAAGATGTCAAAAGAAGTGCAAGAACCTTGGAAATAATCCACACCGATATATGTGGTCCTTTTCCTGTGAAAGGTGTGGATGGTTTTGGTTCGTTCATAACTTTCACATATGATTACTCTCATTTTAGCTACATTTATCCAATTACAAAAAGATCAGAAGCATTGGATAAATTTAAGATATTTGAGGTTGAAAATTAGCACAACAAGAAAATTAAGATAGTACGATCCAACCGAGGTGGAGAGTACTATAGGCGACATACCCCTTATGGCCAAATTCCTAGACATTTTGCAAGGTTCATATAGGAAAATGGCATAGTTGCTCAGTACTCCACACCGGGGGAGCCTCAGCAGAATGGAGTGGCTGAAAGACGTAACCATACCTTAATGGATATGGTAAGAAGCATGATAAGTTACTCCACATTACCGATTAGTTTATGGATGGAGGCGCTGAAAACCACCATTTATATACTTAATCGAGTACCAAGTAAATCGGTGCCTAAAACACCATATGAATTGTGGACAGGAAGGGAACCCTCACTTAACCATTTGTGTGTGGGGGGCATTCCAGCTGAGGCAAAAGTGTTTATCCCAAACATAGGAAAATTAGACTCCAAGACAATCTGCTGCTATTTCATTGCCTATCCAGAAAGATCAAAATGATATCGCTTCTATTGTCATGACAGACATACGGAGATTATAGAAACAAGACATGTTGTCTTCTTGGAGGATAACATGATCAGGGGGAGCAAGGTAGCAAGAGAAATCAATCTAGAGAAGAAGCGGGTATTCGTGCCCACTCTGATGGATGAAGAACCATTTTTCACACTACCTATTGTTGTTGTTGCTGCACTGACAGTGGAAGCCACTACTATGCCAACATCTGTTGTTAGTTCTCTCATGGCGACAATGAATGAACCTAAGGAACCTATAATTTAGGAACCTATAAAACCAAATGTCACTCATGAGGAAGAACAACCACAGCCCAATGTGGAACAAGTGTCAGAGGCCCCTAGAATGTCTTAGAGAATAAGAAGGTCATCTGTTTCTGATGACTATGAAGTTTATCAAATAGAAGAATTTCACATGGGGAATGATCCCACCTCATTTGAAGAAGCCATGAGAAGCGACCACTCATCAAAGTGGCTTAAGGCCATGGAAGATGAAATGAAATCAATGAGTGCCAATAAAGTTTGGGACTTAGAAGAAATTTCTAAACGAGCCAAAACAATAGGCTGCTAATGGGTCTACAAGACAAAGTATGACCCCCAAGAGAAAGTTGAAAGATTTAAAGCGTGACTTGTGGCAAAGGCTTTACTCAAAGAGATGGAATTGATTATAATTAGACCTTTTCTCTAGTCTCGTGTAAAGATTCCTTCAGAATTATAATGACACTTGTAGCTCACTATGATCGGGAGTTACATCAAATGGATGTAAAGATGGCATTCCTTAATGGGGATTTTGAGGAAAATATCTATATGGCACAACCGAAAGGTTTTGTTGAAGAAGGAAAAGAAAATATGGGATGCCGCCTAAAGAAATCAATCTATGGATTGAAACAAGCTTCAAGACAGTGGTACTTGAAGTTTGATAAAACGATAAAAGGATTTGGGTTTAAAGAAAATGTTGAGGACAATTGCGTTTATGCAAATTTTAAGAATGGAAAGTAAATATTCTTGATTTTGTGTTTAAGAATGCCACCTAAATAGCTACTGCCATACTGCACTAGTAAATACTTAATAAACTTATCAATCACGACAAGAATTGTGTCAAACTTATTGGCTTTTGGGAGGCCTTTCACAAAATCCAAACATACTGTCTACCAAGCCTGCTCAGGTATAGGGAGGGGCTGTAGTAACCCAATAGGTCTACTGTGCTGAACCTTAGCTTGTTGGCACACGGCAGCAGTGAACTTCTAGATAACTATTTCCATTCCATCCCAACTGAATAATTTCTTTACTCTGTAATAGGTAGCAGCAAATCCAGAATGCCCGCCAATGCCACTGTTGTTTATAGCTTCCATTAATTTATTGGTGCCCAGCCAAATCCTTCCATGAAATCTGATGACTCCTTCAGCCAGGGTAAATGCCCCCAGAGTGCCACCAGCAGCTTCTAGCTTAGTCAAGAGCTCCCTAGCCTTTACATCACTTGCATATCCTTCTTTTACTTTCTCCACTGACACTGGCTGACATAGGGTGATAGGTGCCACAACTTCTGCAGGATAGCATCTAGATAGAGCATCTATAGCCTAATTAGTGGGCCCTTGCTTATACACAATCTTGTACTGTAGATCCATGAGTTTTAACAGAGCTTTTTGCTGAAGCTTAGTGGTGACTCTTTGCTCAGAAAAATGCAGAAAGCTCTTGTGGTCAGTTTTGATAATGAATTCTTGGTTCTATAAATAAGATCTCCATTTGTCAATAGCCATCACCAGCGTCGTACACTCTTTTTCATATGTGGACAAGGCCTTGTTTCTCTGACACACTGGCTTAAATAAGCAAGGGGTGGCCTTCTTGCATCAATACAGCACCAAATCTCAAATCATTGGCGTCAGTTTCTATGACAAAAGGCTTGGTGAAATTTGGTAGACCTAATACTGGAGCTTGTACTAAAGCCAACTTCAGTTGCTGAAATGTTGTTTCCACATCTGATGTCCACACAAATGGTGTATTCTTTTTAAGGAGGTTGGACAAAGGTCTACTAACAAGGCCATAGTGCTTGACAAACTTCCTATAGTATCCTGTGAGTCCTAAGAATCCTTTGAGCTCTTTAAGATTGGTTGGTCGAGGCCATTTCTCTACTGCTGCAACCTCTGAAGCTTTTATGGATACCCCTTTACCTAAAATGTTGTGACCTAGGTACTCCACCTCATTCTTTACAAAAGCACATTTGGAGAGCTTGATGTAGAATCTATTTTCTCTTAGAATCTAAAACACCTGCTGCAATAATTCTAGATGCTCAGGGAGTGTTTGAGAGTAAATAAGGATATTGTCCATAAAGACCAACACTCCTTTTCTCAGTAGCTTTGCAAAAATTAGGTTCATAATCCCTTGAAAGGTAGTTGGAGCATTTGTAAGCCCAAAGGGCATTACCAAGAACTCATAGAGCCCAGTGTGAATCCTAAATGCTATTTTATGAGTATCTGCAGGGTTAATGCAAACCTAGTGATATCCGGCTCTGAAATCTAGTTTGGAGAACTATTGGGCTCCTCCCAGTTCATCAATTAATTCCTCTATTATTGGCATAGGATGGTGATGGTTTGAGCATTTAACTGCCTATAGTCCACACAAAACCTCCAAGAGCCATCCTTCTTTCTGACTAACAACCTGATGAGGCATAGGGACTATCACTGGATTTACTTATTCCACTCTATAACATCTCCTAGAGTTGTTTCTCTATCTCATCCTTCTTAGCTAGAGAGTATCTGTAGGATTTGATGTTCACAAGAGTGGCTCTAAGCAACAAGTGAATGCTATGATCAAATAGCCTAGTAGGAGGCAGGGTCTTGAGCTCTCTAAACAAATCCTCATACTCATTCATCAGCTTCTGAATTTCTCCAGGGTGTTGGGCCTGCTGGTCATAGTCTACTAAGCATATACTGGACTGACCAACCCCTTCCTCCTCAGATAGCCTAAATTGAATGTAGTCTGAGATAGCTTGCCTTTTCATGAGGGCCTTCAATCCAACCTGAGAGATCAAAGGACACTTGTCAGATCAATTGTGAGTCCTTGCATATGGATTCTGGTGCCATTCCTAGTGAATTTCATCATTTTGTCCCCAGTGCACCCACATTGGGTTGTTTTCCTCAAGCCAGTCCTGCCCCAAAATCATGTCCATGCATTTTAATGGAAGAATGCCAAAAGTAGATGTGAATGAGTAAACTTGAGTTAACCACCATAGATCGATGATTTTCTGACTGCACACCATTGGGCTGCCATCAGCAGCAACATACTGAGCAGCGGGACAACCTGAGTCTGGTAACTATAATATGCTAGCCAATCCTTCACTGATAAAGGTCCCTACACTCCCTCAATCCACTAGAATTATTTTGTCAATTTTGCCCACATGCCCCATCAGTTTCAGAGTTCTTCTCTTGGTCAAATTACCTAAATGCCCTACTGAAAGGTCCAAATGGCTAGAGGGGGTGAATATCCTATTTAAATTTTCTACAAACTCAACTAAGCAAGTGTGTTAGTAAAACAAATGGTAAAGCTATTCTAGCACTTGCACAACTAAGCTATGCAAGCCACCTACACAAGTCTAGAAAGAAGGCTAAACACTAAGTCACAGCAGCAAACTCTACAACTAGGGGCTAGCTACACTCCTAAACAAGAAGACTAAGCTACACAAGCTAAACAACTAGCAAGGTATGCAAGTAAATAAAGGAATGGAGAGTGATTATTATATCGACGTTGTAGAGTAGAGATATATCCAATCAATCACTTACAATCACAATCACAAGAGAGAATCCTCGGTAAGAGATGACACAATATTTTTTAACGAGGTTCACTTGTTTCTCGACAAACTAGTCCTTGTTGTAGTGATACACCAACTTGATGGATCACGAGCTAATTGGCAATACAAAGTCAAACCCTCAGCGGGTGTCGCACATCCACTCACAAGATGGGGATCCTCCAAGCCACGAGCAATCCACTAGAGTAGCCAATTGCGATCTCCCACGGGGAAGGCTCAAGAACCCCTCACAAATCACTTGGTGAGGCTCAAAACAATCTCCAATCATGAGCTCAACACCTCCACTGCTCTAAGTCGTCTAGGGTGTTGGGAAACACCCAAGAGTAACAAGAAATTCGCAATAAACTCAAGGATCAAGTGCCACTAGATGCAACTCTCAATGCAATGCACTTGAATCTCACTCAATCTCACTAAGATTAGCAATCAAGCAAGGAGATGAGTGGAGGGAGTGTTCTCTAGCTCAAGGTATGTCTCAAGTATTTAAAATGGCAAGAGAGAAGCCCCCAAGGCTGGCCATCTTCTATTTAAAGAGGTTAGCCCAACAGCTAGCCGCTAGGGCCTTCTGCGGGGGCGTCGGATGCTCCGATGCCACCCCGTCGGACGTGATTGAGCGTCCGATGCTCACTCGCCATGCTGGTTAGATCACTGCCACGTGTCACTCTTTAAATAAGGACCATTAATCACTAATGGTCACTAGAACGTTAATGCTATAGAGACTCCCAACGTCGGATGCGTAGATGTTATGCATCAGAAGGGGCATCCACGCACAGGACGCTAGTCAGGGAGGTCTGCAAACTCGTAGGGCCATCAGATGCATCCGATGAAGGGTCATCGGATGCACCCTCAGCATCCGGTGAGTTCACAGATGAAACCCTACTGCTACAGTGCGAGTATCGGACACGCCGATGCCTGAGCGTCGGACGCTCCAACGCATAGTTCAAGTTACGCCTCACTACGTTGCACACGTCGGACGCGGCCTCAGCATTCGAGCTGTCTGACCCAGCGTTCGACGAGTGTTTCTCGCTGAGAAACACTAGCATGACTTTTTTAAAATTTTCCTCTGACGCGATGGAAAATATGCATTTCATTTTCCAAAAAGCGACGAATCCCTCCTCACAAGCTCACCAAGAGGGAGAGAGAGGAACCCAAACCCCTCTCTAGCCTAAGAACTCCAACTCCTTTACAAATGTGCCAACACCACCAAGTGTACACCACCATTGTGCATGTGTTAGCATTTCACAAATATTTTCTTCAAAGGAGTTAGGTTAGCACTTTACTAGATCCTAATCCATATGCTTAAGACATTTACCTGGTAACACTTGATTCGAGAGATGGCCGTGATTTCCTCTCTTGATAGTTGGCTATCTATCCTAAATCTGGTCAATCACTTCTCTACTCATCTTAGACCGGCAAAAGCAAATCCCTATGTTTATACCATTGCCTTGATCACTTTACTCCTTGTCCATAATCATGATCTCCACTTCATGTTTCCTCTCTTTGTGATCATGCGTCCACCACTCCATGTCACATTGCTCTTTCATCACATGTGTTGCTATGCCTAACTCAAGTCACTTAACACAATTGAATTAGCAACTTGGTGCCATTAATTACCAAAACCAAACTTGGACTTTCACCTACTGCCATAATAGCCTCTTCCAGCTCTTCTTTAGTTTCTATTCCAGAGTCTTGATCATACTCCTCCAAGGCATCCAATACGTCCTCCAGCTCTTCTTTAGTTTCTATTCTAGAGTCTTGATCATACTCCTCCAAGGGATCTGTGGTGGACACTTGTGGTGCTTATCCCATTTACCACCACATTTGAAACACAGTCCGAGCTTATGCCTAGTATCTCTTAGAGAAGCCAACATATCCTTAGGTTCTTTGGTGGGCACCTCTCCCTTTGTTTTTTACTATCAGCCATCTTTGGCCTGTCTGTCCTCTGTTTGAAACTGCTCTTAGCATAACCTCCAAATTTTATTGTGCACCAAGCTAATTATTCCTCTTGTCGTAGAGCTAGAGCACTCGCTGTGTCTACATCTCTAGGTCTATGCAGTGATAACTGATCGAATGTCTTCCTTGAGCCCTACCACAAACCTGGTCACAAAATATGTATCATCGTAGTTGTTGTTGTACAATAAGAGCCCCTAATCCAACTTTTCAAATTCTACCTAAAAATCTTCGACAGAGCCGGTGTATCTCAAGGCCTCAAGTCGCTTGAGCAAGATTTGTTTTTTTATCAAAGCGATACATCACAAGCTCACATAATTGTTCCATTCTAGAACATGCCCCTCGCGCTGAATAGTCTACAACCAAGTCTTGGCAACTCCCCGAAAATTCAGAGTAGCAAATCTCGTCTTCAGCGAAGGATGCACAACATATAACTCGAAGAACATCTCGCATTCATCCTGCCATGCATGAGGAAAATCCCCATCAATTTTTGGAAAATCAAGCTTAGGGAATGGAGGAGAATGCAAATTCACATGCATCGATTCATTCATCAGAGGGGGTCAGGGATGGAGATAGGAATCACGTGCATACCCTAAGCCTTGTCCTATTTTTGGGGTCCGAGGACTTCATCGCAGTCATCACCGTGGCCCTTGGCCCGCTCCCCATCCATTGAAGGTGTGCTCAAGGACGATGCGGGAGCCCCATTGAGGTCAAAGTTCTCCAACGACGGTGAGAACTGGACTCGAGGTAGCTTGGCCATAGCCGACAACCTCGCCTCAATTGAGTCCACCCACGACACAGCAAGCTCCACCCTCTTGGTGACCGCCTCTAGGGAAGTAGCCGTACTGCTCGCCTTGTCATGCAATTCATTGAACGCCGAGTCCCCAGATTCCTGCCAGATACCAATGGAGTCAAGCAAATCCATTGTACTTTGCAATATCTTCTAGAACCCCACGAACTGCTTCATCATCTCACTCAAATGCGCCCACGAACTGCTTCATCATCTCACCCAAATGTGTCGAGACATCCTCCATGGATTGTGCCATATCCTTCTGAAACTTTAATGGACCTCGCTTTGACGCTAGCTCGCTCTTCGACACCGATTCCCGCCGAGAACTGCAACGTGAACTGATCCGCTCAACCTCGGCTTGGCGATAGCATCGTGCCATGGGGATTACGAGCACGATCCTAGGCATGCTCGACGACTCTGATACCAATTGTGATGATCCCACAAGGAATCACGATGGATTCGGAGTCTGAGGTAGGAAGAACAATAGGTAAAGGAAACAGACGAACAGAATGGAGACTAAGAAGAGCAATTTGTGGTTTAGAGTTTTCTCATTGCATAACTGCTCAGTTTCTTTACAACACCTTATATACATGGCGTGACACGAAATGGACTGGCCAAGCCACAACTATCGTCGTCCTCTTCTTGGTCTAGGCCATCTTAATGGTGCTGATAGCAAGTTGCAGCCAACCGTGCCGCCGCCTACAGAAGCAACCGCGACCGCATGATGCGTGTTGATCGACGAACGCCACAGCCGCTTGTCACACCCATCGCCCACAAGTGCACCTACCTGTTTACCGACGCAGCCACTGGCCTTGGGCTCCACCCAATGCCCGCCACGGTTGCGAGCAACCTGCGTGTGGGCCGCCTTGCACCCGTAGCTGCTTGCCTGATGTGCTCGCCACCGGCCGCCATCCGGAGCAGAGCGGCTCTTCCTCGATGTCACGCCATCGCCAAAAAAATTGAAAAGAGGCATTTATCGCGCGGTCTGGTTCGATGGAATTTGGGGGATTGGTTCGAATGGATAGGAGGCATATTTGTGAGTAATTGCAAGGATCTAATTGGGAAATGCATTGAGTCGTTGTGGGTGGTAAAGTATAAAAAGTACAACAATATTGTGTAGCTTATCTAGTAGCACAAGTTGAAGATCCGATGGACCAGAATCCAAGTTTGCAAGTTTCCATCTACCATCCAGTTTACGCTATATATTCTTCCAAGAAAAGACATTCTGCATCTGGAAAAGACAAGAGAAAGGAAGAGAAGAACACACCTGCACAAAGAAGATGGTCGACGGGGGCTAGAAGGCAACAGACGGAGCTAGATCGGCAAGGCCGGCCGTAGTGGGAGACGGAGGCACGGATGGACAAGGTGCCTGTGCCTAGTGGTGCCGCCGCCGAGGGACTAGGAAACCCTAGCCGCATGAGGGAAATTGAGACTGCATCGGGAGTGGGTGCTCGGCGGCGTTCGGCTAGCAGCTTTTTTCCTTTTTTTTCCGACCAGATGGAGTCGAACCTTGGTTGTCGCACACGCGTGGGATGCCTCCCGAGTGTCGAGTGAGGGATGGGGCTGAGGAGGTTGACACACTCAATCCGGACCGTTGAGTAAAGAAAGAGAAGGCTTAGAAGCAATATGAACAAAGAAAGAGAAGGCTTAGAAGCAATATGAAGATATTATTTTTTTGGTACAGTTTTCTAGGTGGATGGATAAAGTCTTTAGTAGAGGATGTTTTGTGGGGTGAATTTAGCAAAGAAAATATTGATGAATTAGTAGGATAGAATAATAACAAGATGCAAAATTTCCCAATCGATAAGAGTAACATGTTGCAATTTTTCCGATCGATATAACTAAACAAACAATTCATACGCGTAGATGCTAAATGCACTAATTACAGAACTTTAGACCTCGATCAAACGACTTAGCAAGTCTGAAGACTATATCACATTCGCTTGTCTTATAAGCCGTACTTTTTTTGTTAGCCAACAGTATTTCTCTCATAATAAATCAGCGAACAAGTACTTTCAGCTATGGCTACAAGCAAACAGGCTCATGCAAATTAATGGTTTAGGCAACAGCTTCTGCCGAGAAGTCGTCGTGATATTGTGTTTAAGGCCTTGTTTAGTTCTAAATTTTTTTACAAAATAAGTACCGTAGCACTTTCATTTATATTTAACAAATATTATTTAATTATAGACTAGCTAAACTCAAAAAAATCGTCTCGCAAATTACAGATAAACTGTGCAATTAGTTATTTCTTTTATCTATATTTAGTACTTTATGCATGTACCACAAGATTCGATGTGACGGTAAATCTAAAAAATTTTACAAAATTTTTTAGAAACTAAACAAGGCCTAAGAGGAAGAGATTGGTGAACAATTGAAGCCAGAGCTGTTTTTAGTCCGCAGGAACTGTAATTCGTGACAAGTGCTCCGGCTCTTCCAAACTTGGACTTGAGATGCTCCAAGGACTTGAGCCATGCCAAACAATCTCTGAGTAGTTTGTCGCATTTCATCCAACTCCAAAAAGGACTATCAGAACTAGATGACAATGATAAATATACGTTGACAGGTCGACAGCAAATCAACCACAACTTGTTTAGTCCTGCCTCTATAATGTTCTATTATCAGTTTCTAAGTACAAAAATTCCTACTCCAAAAGACGAGAAATGTATCGTCAGAAAACAGCAGTGTCCGACTTACATGCAGGGTATAATACCCCTTTTTCCTCGTAAAGAAATACATTCTTTTGACATGCACCTACAAGCTCTTTTTCTATCAACATAAAGATCCTTATCAGATGGTGACCCAAAATATGAAGATTTTGACAATTCTGACTCCATGGCCAAAGCTCTGGAGCTTTATTCTTTGTGCAAGCACTTAGTAAGGGGCACAGGGAAATCCATGGACGGTTTCAGATCTTCACCAAAGTTTTGTTTCTGATAACGCCTGCCACCAATCATCCTACATGTATCTCATCAGCCCAATTGCAACAGTTGCACATTTCCCGTGCAAACACCCCAAGCTTTCAGGCTCATCCACCTCAAGGCCCCAAAAGAGCTTAGCTGCTGTGAAGAACAATCATTCTAGTTAACCTCCATGCCATCATTTGAGCCTCTTGGCATACATCTTACATGGACTATGGGCACATGCTCTTCAGGCTCAACATTGTTTCCGCAGCTGCTTTCTTCCTTGGGGTAATCCAAAAACACTGCATCCTTGTACATCCAGTTCCCCTTCTCAAAAGAATATATATCATCAAATGGTTCCCCACATAGTGCACAGATACTTTGCCTCTCGTCTGCAGGGACCATAAACTCACACACTTCTTCTGTAGAACCTAAGTCTCCATCAGAAGCCTCAGTGCTGTCCTCAATTTCATGTGATCCATCAATGTAAAAGTTCTTGCTAGGGTACCATTTTTTAGGTGCAATACCAGTATAGATAGTCTCAGGCTCCCTTGGCCCACAGCTTGATGTGTGCAAGCTCAGTTCTTCTTCAAGCCTGAACCTATTACCACAGGTTTTACACAGATGGCTTTGGTCATCAAAGAGGCTGCTAATCACGTGCTCATGGTACTTGCGAAGTTTCTCTGGCTTGAACTCCAGGCCAATGAGGTCACCCATCTTAATTTCGATAGCTTTGGGTAACGAAGCGTTTGTTGGGGCAGATGAATCAGAATTAGATGACACCTTACCAACTGAAGGCTTCAGAGCCGGCAAAGGCACAGCTGAAGCTGTGACAACTTTAGCATTCATGCTTGATGCTTTGTTTGGCTGTGAAAGGACAGCATTGGATGAATCAGAGGCTGGCGAAGAGATCAATCCCTTTGCAACCAGGGAACTGAGAAGACTCGAGAGCGGCGCAGCTTTATCTGCACTCTGTGTTGATGAAGGCGGTGGCAGACCTGGTGGCAATGGTGGACGAGAAGTGTCTGGTGCCTGTGTATGCAAAGTGGTATTTTCACCAGCAGTATTTTGAAGTGATAAAGAAGCCACTGGAAGTGACCCACTTGGACCAAGTTTTGCATCACTCTGGTTATTTGGTTTGAACCCACTCTTTATGAGACCAGCCAACAAATTACTAGCACTTGTCAGATCTGAGCTTATAGGGGTGGAATCACTTGGTAAAGAGACTTCTCCAAGATGGGAAGGTCTGAACAGCGATGGAGAATTTTCACGCGAAAAACTTGCCTGCAATGGATCAGATGGCTTAATATGTGACTTTGACTGGAAGGTAGGGTACTTTTGTGTCTGCTGGGTTGCCTGTAGACTAGGTTCATGAGAATCTTTAGCAAGTACTGGCAATGCTCTTTGGCTATATTCTTCTTGAGGATTTTGGGCCAATTGAGAAAGTGGTCTGGAAGGATAAAAATCAGACTCAGCAGGATTTGGAGAACCCTGACGTGCAAAGGGTGCAGTAGAAGGTGAGTGAGCTTGTGGAGGGGAAGATGACCAATATCTATGCTGCTGCCCAAAAGCTTCAGTTGATCTTATTGGCACACTATTTGCAGTATCTAGGCTTGACCTTCCAGCATAGTGTCCTGACAACCCAACAGGTACAGATGACGTGATACTTGCTGACATGGTGCCAGTATAAATGGTGGACCTCTCTGCTGGCTGATTTGAAAACCTTGGCATCCTAGGGTCCAACCCAATGTCTGGGAGTGTTTTTTCCTGGGACACCCAGAGAGAGGAACCTCGAGGTGGTGGGAAATGTTGTCCTTCAGACCTAATTTCCCTATCAATTCTTGCTTCCACCTCACGCTTGCCAAGAAGGTACTCTTCCTGATCCTGAACAATTGAAAAGACAAGTAGTATTATAATACTTTCCAACAAGAAAGAAATTTTGCATCATGCATGTTTAAAACATCTCTGGCATTATTATGTACCGATAATTAGAATATCAATATTTACTGGATACTCAATATAATTTTCTTTCAATAATTTTGAGTCACATACCATGTATGCTGAAATTCTTCTTTCTTGGCCTGCTGCAAGTCCAAATCTTGATAGATTATCAAGTTTATGTGTGTTGGGATCTATACGTTCCACAGGTCCTGCCTCTGCCCATTTAGCCCTTTGGAGGCTTGCAAATTTAGCATTGCCATCATCAGACATCCATTCTCCTTTTATTACATTATTGCTACTACCATATTCTGCTGCTTTAGAGTGTACATCATCCCAAACATATTCTTCTTCCTCAGAGTGCTTCCAACTTTTATTTGATGAAGGCCTACCAACTCTATCGGCATTAATTGAAGGAGTTGGAAGAAGTGCACTATCCAAACGTACAGGTCCTGATGGCCGAACATCCTTGCTTGCATAAAAGTTGTTGCGCCTGTCAAATTGTTCTCCAGAAGACCCAACACCAGAGGCATAATAAGGCCCCCCAATTGCATCTTGACCTTTGGGTTTTGAGCGAACTTGACCAGTTCCCACAACAGCCTGCTGTGGAATCTTGGAGAATCCAAGGCCCCTCACATCTCTACCTGCCTGTTTTTCATGAACAGAATTGCTAAAAGGGTCCCTTTGAGTGCGCTGTATGTTCTGCAGTTACAGTTAAAAGTAGTATATTAGAGAAAAAATGTGAATGACACAAGGAGCAGTGACACTTTTCTGCCATTTTACATGAAGAGATGTCAAAGAGCCAAAGAGATAGCAGCGAACTTACAGGTCTAGCATCAGGAGCTTCTAATCGTCTCCCTGCACTTCTATCAGTACCTAGCCTGTTAGCCCTCTCAATATCATCGCCTGTATCAGCAATTACAGATGTCTTAGCACCACTTCCAAGTATTCCCTGTCCAAAGTAAGCGAAAAACAGAATCAGGAAATAACAAGGGGTGCAAAAGAACAAAGTGGCAGCTACAATGCTACACATGGTACATATTTTGATTATGTCCCAGAGGTCAAAGGAGTGAACAGGTGTAGTAAGATAACTTGAGAGAGAATATCTTGCCTTAGTTGGTTGATTGAGGTGCTGTCTCGCTTCCAAATATTTTGGATTTACATGTATGCTATTGGATGGGCGCGGGGATTGAGAATCAGTCCTTGATGGTGCAGCACTCGATGATCCATTGGCAGATGACTGAAAACCAAGTTCCTTCTCAATCATTTGGAGTGGAGGTAGGGGAAACACTCCTTTCCATGTTCCAAAAAGGTGCCTCATACTATGATGTATAGAAGGATCAACTTGTTTATATGCCTTGCAGAACACCTAGCAAAAACCAAAAAAAAAAAGTACAACCAAAGAAAACTTAGTTATTGTGATGTCCAAGTCACACCTCTCAATAAATAAATATTGTTTCCAGAGGTTGGAACCATCTCTATTCCCATATCAAGAAGATGATACAGGATGAAATACTAACCTCTGGTAATCTTGCTGAGAAATGTTTAACATAATCTTTTCCAATATTTTTTACAATACTGTCAAGTAGATATAGTGATGGTAGTTTCTGGTCACTTGGAACCTACAGGGACAAGCAACCATCAAATAAAATAGATACACCCTCTCCATACATATAGTGGATAACAATTGCATAACACTATAGTGGATTATAGTAATACAGGGCAACAAGAAAAACCAAACGCTGATGAGCCTCGACAATGTGGATTCAAGACAAGAACACTGGCAGATATGATTTAACAACAGAACATATACAACAGTGCGAGTCTTACAATTCACACAACTACATAGATGAGAAGGTTCAATGGTGTTTATTCGTCGTTCCTTTTATCCGGTGACTAGGACTCGACCTTACTTCTGAAGAATCCGGTAAGTTTTGCTTTTATAATACTACCAACGAAACAAAATGAGCATAGATAACATGCCACCTCAAACTGTGTATAGCAGCAAGGTTACACAAAGTACTACACAAACCAAGTCAACCAATGCTCAGCGATTATCCAGGAGTGTAAGGAGAAGCCCAGTGCAGGCCAAACTTGTGGCATATATTATACTTCACAATTCCCTGTCTTTTTATCAGTACATTGATATATTTTTCATATTTACATGACAATGTATCATAAACTTCAGTTTGTAGCAGAACTTTCTGAAACCTGGAAACTTTGCGATTCAACTGATTAGGGTACACAAATTGATAACTTTGTCACTGGTCAGCATGAGAACAGTATAATAGTTACCGCAGCGTGAGGATATAATCTGTACACAAGTCTGTGGGGAGCATGGGAATGAAACGCTTTTGAAGCCTGGTTCGATGTTCAACCATGCTGCTGATAACTTATGATGTTTTAGTATCAGTGGTAAATGCTGTAGCCCTCTAATTAGCAGAGGGTGGTTCAAACCACAATGTTCACATCTGTTTTGCCGTGTCAAAGGAGTCTGAAATTTATATAAACCAATGAACACTTGCGAAACGAAGTTGAGCAAGGAAGTTCGCGTTTGAAATCATATAAACCATGTATATTAGCATCACAAGCGAGCTTTAGGGAGAGCAATGCTCACACAAGAGAGCGACTCCGCAGACACAAGAGAGCGAGAGGGAGCGAAATGAGATGGGGGATAGAGATTTCTCAGCAAAGGTAGGTAGTCAACCAACATTTCCTTTTGCATCTATTGTACACAAAACAACTCGCTTCGCAACATCACAGTGATTGATCTTGATAGCTAGCATGGACCCTAGTGTGTACAATGCACAGAGGCCTGGTAATCCTACCACACCACCGAGCACATGTGCTGTATCTAGCATAAGAGACAGCCAGTGGGTGGGTGCTTGCTACTACTTGATGGGGCCTTAGAATTACTTTTACATGGTGAATTGAGGAAGGAGAGGGGGGAGACGGCAGTTTGACGAGCGTAAGAGGAGTCAAAGGCAAAGGTCACCTCGAGGATGTTGGCGCAGATGAGGGCGGCGATGGGCTTGGCGGCCTGGAGGTTCTCGCCGGCGATGATGGTGAGGTTGGTGATGATGGGCTTGGAGTTGAAGGTGAGCTCCCCGAGCGCGGTCCGGTACTGGCCGAGCAGCTCGTCGACCAGCGCTTGCTCGGCGGCGCTGGCGGCGCCATTGGAGGCGGCGTAAGATCTGGGGTCCCGCGACGGCGGCGGCTGCGCGAGGCGCGGCTTCTTGGCGCCGCCGGGGTCGGGGCCCGCGGCGGATCTGCGGGTGGAGGCGGAGGCCTCCATGGGGACCGCGGAGGCGGAGGCGCGCATGACCGGCGGGCGGGAAGCTAGGGTTTGGGGTGCATGGGAGAGGGAGAGAGCGGGGGAGCTAGGGTTTGCGAGGCGGGTCGCGTAATCGAAGCGGCTGCGGTCTGGGGATCGGGGGGAATGGATTGGGGCGTCAGCGAGGGAGGAGGAGGCAGAAGCGGCGGCTTGGCTGAGGACAGTGGATGCAGCAGGCAGCAGCAGCTGGTTTGATTTGATTTCGCGTCAGCTGCGTTTCGGGTCCGGAGGCCTGAAGGAGTGAGGGAGGCAAGGGAAGGGAGGAAGCAGCGCGAGCCGCGAAACGAGGAAGAGGAGGCAGCGATGGCATTGGCATGGCATACTGCTGCTGCCCTTTTATCACATGGCCCCTTGCTATTTTGTGTCTCGGCGTGGGATGGTCCGATGGAATTACAAAGGCAAAATTTGCTCAGACACACTCTTCGAACGTGGCTTTTGCTGTAGACCATTAAAAATATTTTGCTTTGCCAAAAGACACCGTAAATAGATGTAGATTTGCTGAGAGACACTATATCTATTATTATATTCAGGTTTAATCAAGGCCATGAAAATTGACATTTTTACCCTTGCCCCTTTAGTTCCCTCACGAGAGCCTCTCGTTCTTTCTCGGCGGGCTGCAACGAGGTCTGTTCCAGGCGACGGCGGTGGCGTCTGATCCCCTCTCGGCTACGGCGGCAGCGGCGGCGGATCCCCTCCTCGCTGCAGTGGCGTCCCCTCCCGGCTGCGGTGGCAGCCCCTCCCACAGCATTGACCTTACTACATAGTGGCGCGGCGCTTCCTCAAGCGGCGGCGGCAAAGGCCGGTGCTGGCTGCAGAGGTTCCCCTCGATGGCACCTCCAAGCGGGGCTGCAGTTTCTACTGGCGGGAGAATCACACAGGTGGAACCTCCACGATTCTACTGTGAGATTTTCCTGTAGAACCATGCTGATTTTCATGAGTTCCCAACAGGTAAGTGTTCTGTTATTTTTCCTTAGGGTTAAACTGTTGTGTCTTTAGGCTTGCATTTGTTAATCAAAACGTATTGGGTGTTTATTCGTGTCCTATTTATGCCCTTGTTTATGTAGGATGTATCTCAATTTGTCCTACAAGATTGTAAAAGTTTACTGATAATTTCTGATAGTGTTCGGTAACTTTAGGCAGTGCCGCATCATGTCACATGAAAATTTCCAATAGCCTAGACCAGATGTTTTCAGTTTTCTTACCTTCAAAATGTATGAGGACTTCAAAGCTGAAAAGTAATTGGCGGATACATGCTTCACACTTGCAAGATGCAAGGACTTGGAAGATAAGATTGTGCAATTTTGCATCAATTCTGGTTGTGTTTGATGGGTAATAATGCAATTTTCTAATTCTGATAAGAATTCCCATTCTCATTTTTTTTTCTAATTCTGATTTGTTTCCATTTGACGCAGATAAAAAAGATTTCTCACGAACAGTGAATTCTGTAGCTGATGAAACGCTTCTATTGCTGAATTGAAGGACAAGGGTAGACTTGTCCAATATTATGTGTTATATGACTTGTTTGCTTGTGAAATATTATTATAAGGGTTGTAGTGTCTTGTAGCAAATTACATCACATTTGTAATGGTTTTTGGCAGAGCCATCTTTTTTTAGTGGTCTGAGGCAAAAGCCAGCTTTTAAGAGTGTCCACGAGCCAATTTTGCCAATTGGAAACAGTAGGAGACGATTTTGGATTGTTTAGAAATAATAATAATAATTATTATTATTATTATTATTATTATTATTATTATTATTATTATTATTATTGTTATCAGTTTAACTATTTATATTAGTATAATGGTTACAATATATAGTGCTAAAAATTAGAGAAATCAAACTTTATACTTAGTAAGTTAGTATGATCTCAAACGGATTTTATTGGTTAGAATCTTTTTATATAAATAATTGATTCTAATATTTACGTTACAATGTTAGTGCTAAAAAATTGCAAAATCAAACTATATATGATTATGACCGAAACAAATAGCGTAGTAGCACTAGTCCTATTGTTGAGGGACCTATGTACATATAAAAACCTCCGCTACAGCAACCGTGATCTGCTATGGGTAAAACTGCAGATTCCAAGGAAGTAAGCGGCATTGTGTAGCCTCGGATGAGAAGCAGGATAGCATCATTGTGACAAAAGAGAGGGGACAGAAGGGGTGTAGTGGTGGAGGTTTCGATATGATGAGATGCTAGGGGAAGAAAAGCATAGAGCTATGTGGGAAACAGACTAATGGAAATTGGATCAGACTAAGGCCTTGTTTAGTTCCGAAAAATTTTGGGAAATCGACACTGTAGCACTTTCGTTTGTATTTGACAAATATTATCCAATTATGGACTAACTAGGCTCAAAAGATTCGTCTCGTCAATTCCGAC